>OBAO01000560.1_pt1 | contig 36078 bp, 31 predicted proteins | sample 1517541 | NCBI WGS metagenome assembly OBAO01 (sample SAMN04571698, study PRJEB22368) | human gut metagenome | biome: human gut; material: stool | host: Homo sapiens | place: Luxembourg | collected 2012-08-10
TACAAAATCTTCAGGTTATAACAAAGCCCCAGCTTGTGAAAGTCGGGGCTTTGGGCATAAAAAAAGAAGGTGAGAATTTTGACACACCTTCGTCCCGTGTCATCTATCGTTTAGTAGTAAACACCGACTGTTTCACCATGACTTATGCATGCATCACCAGCAACGGCGTGTCGGTATGGAACAGCATCTTACGGGCGATCGAAGGATTGAACATACGTGCCAGGATATTCCGGCGATAGGTACTGAGCGCTATCACGTCGATATGTTCGTCCCGCACAAACTTTTCGATTGCCAGCAACAGGTCGCCGTCGGCCAGCACCGTATGGGTGATATGTGCTTGCGGATACTGCTTCTTGAAATACTCGTTGACTCCGGTCAGCCGTATTTCATTCCATTCGTTCTTACTTGTCGAGATATTGAACAAATGAATGTGGGCATTGTACGGTTTGATGATTTCCATAAACTCATCGAATGCCACCAAGTCGCGTTGATTGAAGGAAGTGGCAAAAGCTATATTTTTAGCTTCGCTCAAATCTTCAAAAGGCACATTTTCGGGAATGGCCAGGACAGGAACCTTATTCACCTCGATCACTTCACCCGTGACACTGCCGATCAGGTCCATATCTTTCTGGCTCTTTCCACGAGTCCCCATCACGATCAATGACGGATGGTATTCCTTGCTATAGGCAATGATCTCTTCTTCCGGCAAACCTTCGCGGAGCACATAATTGTATTTCACTTTAGGAAGTTCACCAGAATGTATCTTGCGGTTGATCAATGTACAGATGTTTTCCATATCGATCTGGACACGCTTCAGGACATTCTGCGCCGTCTCTTCCTCGTTCACCTGATAAGCCAATGTGTCGCCCATCGGAATAGCAGACGGGAAATAAGGGCTGAAATAAGCGTGCATGATCATCACTTCGGCTCCGACTTTATGGGCATAGTTGATTCCCAATTCACACGCTTTGATAGAATAGTCGGAAAAGTCTATCGGTATCAATATCTTCTTTTCCTGATGACCGGCTTTTTCCTCTTGTTCGGCATCCTCGCTAAGCCATTTACTGTCTTCGATGATACGCAAGGCATGAGGCAGATCGCTTTCTTTAATTCGCACACGTACACCAGCCGAAACTACCGGTTGGATTTGGTTCACATTGTGTATGTAAACTTCAATCCCCTCTGTTTCAAGCATCGTTTTGAGAATCTGAGCTTTCTCAAACGTGTGAATCGCTAACGTTACTAATTTATCTTCCATACTCGTGTGTTTTTATAAATTAAACAATCGGAAATCACTAAATGTTGAGAAAAAAAAATCCCACAGCGTCTTTTCAGATTCAGCTATGGGATTTCTTTGTAAAATGAATTTCTTTACGCTTGCTGTGCTTCCGACACTTCCTCGTTTTCAGCAAGTATCTGCAAAGCACGCTCGAATATTGTGGTATCGTCCAATACTACCAAGCCTCCGTCTGGTCCCGGTTCAATATGTATTCCACAACTTTTGCCATCTTTAAAATTATGCCCGCCGAAATAGTTGCGAACTGTTTCAACAGAGATTCCCAGTTCATCAGCAATACGGTGAGTACTTCCGTCAGGCAGGCTGTCTTTCAGTCTGCGAAGTTCATTAAATGTAATAGTTTTTGTCATGGCTTCCTTATTTTGAAGGTTAATTACTTTGTTTAATTTCATGCCACTAACTTAGTCATTATAAATTACAGCAACAAAATTATTCCATATAAATAAATATGCTTTACGACATGTATCATTTTTGCAAACAAGCCGCAAGCGGTACATTAAAAACGATAATAATCAGGATCGTCACATATATTGCATAGACGATGAGACGGATACGTTTCTTCGAGTACAGTGGTTCCCCATTATTCACCTGCACAGGAAGCAACTTCGAACGGCTGAAAGAATAGAGCCTGTAGACCAGATAACCGAAGAACACACCCGAAATGGCACCCGGCACGATATCCGAAATGAAGTGAACCCCGAGATAAACTCGTGTATAAGCAGTAAGAACCGCCCAGAAAAAGATTGTCCAGCCGAACAACTTATCCCGCATGATCAATGCCATAAGAGTCGCAAAACCGAAAGCGTTCGCAGCATGGCTGGAAATAAATCCGTAAAGTCCTCCCCGGTATCCGAAAACAGTTTTCACCTGATCCATAAAATCAGGATGGTGAGTCGGGCGGAAACGGGTGAAGACAGGCTTACAGACGTGAGAGGCAAACTGGTCGCACAGCGTAACGACCAATACGATCGCCAATAGGATCAATAATGACTCACGCCAGTTCTTTTTATAGATCAGAACCAACAGGATCAGAAAGGCTAACGGCAGCCAAACTGCCTTTCCTGTGAAAATCCACATAAAACGATCCAGAAAAGCAGAGTCGCTGCCGTTAAGCGCAAAGAACGCGTCGCGTTCGTAAATTAGTATTTTCTCAACCATTGAAAAAGGAGATTTGTGATTTGTGATTTATAATTTATGCGTCAATGATAAATCATAAGTTATAAATCACAAATCCTAAATGATTTCCATGTCTTTGCTGGGCATCCATCCTACATTTCCATCTTCCATTTCTATTTCATTCCAGTCTCCCAACTTGCTCTTGATAGAGACCTTCGTTCCTTCATGCAGAATAAACAAGTCGGTTCCGCTTGCATCGGGAGAACTTTTCACTGTCACTGTCGGAGCAAACACGATCGCGCTCTTCCGGTTTATCAGCTCGTCCTTCTGGTTGCCGGCAAAGATATTGGCAAAGATGACCAACACCAAGAATACCAGCCCCAGATAAAACCCGATCTTCTTCAAATGAATCCACTTGGAGAAGAAGAACAGGATCAGACAGCCGATAAAAAGGATAAAACAAACAATACCGGTTTGCGCCCACGAATCGGCAGCCCCCATGTTCTGAACCTTGTCGAACCAACGGTGCAGGAAGAAATCGCCCACCGGCTCGATCTTGTCTACAGACTTCTGACGTGCCAGCTGCAAATTGAAACGGATATCCCCGTCTCCCGGATCCAACAGCAAAGCCCGCTCGTAATTCAGGATGGCCGGGGCTATCTTGTTCTCCTTATAATAGGCATTCCCTAAGTTATAGTAAATCTCAGCCGATTCGCCATGCGTTTTCAGAAGCCCTTCGTAGAGTTCGATAGCCTTGCCATAGTCTTCTTTCGTATAGGCAACTTCCGCCTCTTTAATCGTCGCCTCTTGAGCAAATGCCCCTAAGGTAACGAATTGAACCAGCAGAAAGAATACGATCTTTTTCATATTTATATTCATCTTCATCGCGTTACTTTTTAATTGTATTTTCCATTTTACCAATGGCATCCACTGTCTGTTCATATAGCTTATCCATTGCATCCGAAGCCTGTGCCGGAGCATAGCGGGCAAACTCGCAAGTGTTCAGGATATCCATAAATTCTTTGATCAAAGCGTCATCCACACCATACTTTGCCAGTTCCGTTTCGACATTATCCTTTGTCAGGTTGGCCTGAGGTATACTCAACTTGTCGCTTAAGTAGCCCCACAAGGCACGAAGCACTTCGTCATAGAATTCTTCTTTCTTGTTTTCCTTCATCAGCTTGCCGGCATTTTTCAGACGTCTTACCGCCATCTTATTGGCTTTCTTCGTACGGACCAATGCCAGATTGGAATTTTCCTTCACCTGCTTGCGGTAGATGAAGAAGAAGACAATGAACAGGATTGCCGGAATCAGATAGCACATATAGTACATGAATGAGCCGAAGAACAGTTCATTATTCGGAACGAAATGAATGCCGTTCACTTTCAGATAACGGATATCCTTACCCAGGTATTTAACACTCTCCTTGTTGCTGAAGTTAGAAACAACAGGAGAAGATGTTCCCCCTCCCTTGCCCTGCTCTACGTGCAGTTTGTATGGTTCGGATGTAATTGTCTTATAGGAACCGGTCTTCGTATCGAAATAAGAGAATGCGATAGCCGGAATTTCAAAATCGCCTGCGTAACGCGGGATGGCCATATATTCGATCGTCTTCGTACCGGAAGTTCCTGCCGCGGTAGTCTTGATGTCCACTTCCACCTTCGGATCATAAACGTCGAAATCGTTCGGGAAAGCGACTTCCGGATTCTTTACCAGCTTGATGTTTCCATTACCGGAAATCTTCACCTTCACGGTAACGGCATCATCTGTCTTTACATTATTGGAACTGATGCTGGAGGTCATTGTGAAATTGCCTACCGCACCGGAGAACGACGCCGGTTTACCCGATGGTAACGGCTTGACATCGATCGTTACAGGGGGCGTTGTCAATTCTTTCTTTACATCTATATAAGACGACGAACCGAAGAAATCATCGAATACGCTGGTTCTCTGTCTGGCCGGTCCGGGCACACGCAAAACAATATCCAGTTTCCCGGAAGGGATCGTAATCTTCCCTGAACGCTGAGGGTACAGCACCGTCTGTTTTATAATGGCAGTCCCATAGTTCTTTCCCTTATAGTTCTCCATTACCAGCTGCTTATTTTGCGGCAGTTCTACCTCTTGGGCAAGGAAACCTGTAAATTCGGGGAACTTAGGCTGGTCGATCCCTCCGATATCTTTTCTTACATACAATTTAAACGTAACCAAAATACCTTCCTGTTCATATACATTCCGTTTAGAAACATCGATTGTCAGAAAAGCATCGTCCTTACTGATACCGGTACCGGTCGAACCGCCTTTGGTTGCCTCTTCCGCCTTATCGGGAGGAAGCACTTTTATCACCAATGCGTTAGATGTGTAATTGGCGCCTTTGACCTTGATTGTTGCCGGTGCGATATTGAAAGTACCCTCTTTCTTCGGTTGGAGAATATAGGTGAACGTCAATGACGTTTCGGTTGTCATTTTACCGTTAATGATCTGGGTACTCATATTTGTGGAAGTAGACGGACCTATCAATACCTCAAAGTCCGGTATTTCCGGTACACGTATATCCTTACCTTCCGCATTCACCGTGTACGACAATCTGAAAGTTTCTCCCATAACAACAGCTTCCGGAGCAGAAGCCTTGAACGTCACATCCGCCGCTCTGGCTACCACTCCGAAAGTTGCAAAGAGAACAAATAAGAAAACTAATTTCCTCATTCCTCAATCCTTATTTTTTAATTTTTAATTCTTAATTTTCAATTTCTGTTTACCACTCCTTATCCGTGCGACGACGCTGTTGCTGTTGAGCCTGCGCTTTCTTCACCTTCTCCTGAGTGTCTTTTTCATCCTGCAGGAAGGCATCCAACATCTGTTGAGCGTTATCCTTGCTCATCTGTTCCTGCTGCTGCGGCTGTTGTTCCTGTGTCTTATCCTGCTTCTTATCATCCTGCTGTTGTTGCTGATCTTGGTTCTGCTGCTGTTGATCCTGTTTATCCTGATCTTCCTTCTTGTCCTCGTTCTGATCCTGATTTTGATCTTCATTCTGCTGATTCTGCTGATCGTGCAACAACTTTTGTGCCAAAGCCAAATTATAACGTGTTTCATCATCTTTCGGATTCAGGCGCAAAGATTGTTTATAAGCTTCGACACTTTTGGCATACTCTTTACTCTGCATGCCAATATTTCCGACATTATGGTAAATCTCAGCCAAGCGAGCTTTACCTTCGGGCGTTTCGATCATCTTCTCTCCCTGTCCGGCTAGCAACTGGTACTGCTCAGCAGCTTCAGGGAATTTCTTCTGCTTATACAAAGCGTTCCCCAAGTTATAAGTTCCTTCGGACGAACGCGGGTTCACTTCCAAACTTTTCCGGTAGGCGATTTCCGCCTCGGTAAACTTCTCCGTCTCATAAAGTTTATTCCCCTCCCGCACATTCTTACGTTCCGCCTTCTGGGCAAACACAGCCCCGCAGCAGAACATGAATGCCGCCATCCATATAATCGATTTTCGCATATGTTTCATCTTATCCATAGCATTTTAAGAGAATAATTTTACTTTTTTGAATACACGGTTCTTGCGGTCCAGCGTCATGAAATCCACTAAAAGCAGAATTAATGCGATCCAGGCAAACGTCTGGAAACGTTCGTCATATTCCGAATAGACTTTGCTGTCCAGTTCCGATTTATTCATTTTATCGATCTCTTTTTGAAGTGCACGAAGCGCTGAATTGGTGTTGTCGGCACGGACATACGTCCCATGGCCGGCAGCCGCAATCTCCTGACACATCTCTTCATTCAGTTTCGTGATCACCACATTCCCATCCTTATCCTTCATGTAGTTGTTGCTACCGTCCACCGGGATCGGAGAACCTTTCGGATCACCCATGCCGACAATGTTTACATGAATGCCTTTTTCTGCTGCTGCGGCAGCGGCTTTCACGGCATCGTCTTCGTGGTTCTCACCATCGGTAATCAGGATAATCGCTTTGTCCGATGTCTCACTCGGCGTAAAGGAACGCATCGCCAGGTTGATAGCTGCGCCGATAGCCGTACCTTGTGTCGACACCATCGACGGGTTGATGGATGAAAGGAACATCTTGGCCGAGACATAATCGGAAGTGATAGGAAGCTGCGTGAAAGCATCTCCTGCGAAAACGATCAGTCCGACCTTATCATTAGAAAAGCCGTCAGTCAGCTTGGACAACATCTGCTTGGCCTTGGACAAGCGATCCGGCGAGACATCTTCTGCCAACATCGAATTGGATACGTCCAGACAAACCATGATCTCCACTCCCTGACGCTTCACTGTCTCCAGTTTGGAGCCGAACTGCGGTCCGGCCATAACTATGATAACCATCGTGATGGCTCCGAACAACAGCCAAAACTTCAGATGCTGACGCTTGGGAGAAACCTCCGGCATCAACTCTGCCAACAATTCGGGATTACCATATTTCTTGATTGCCTTCTTCTTCAAGACGATTGCATACACATAGAATGCAACCAGTACGGGAAGCAAGAAGAGCAAGTATAAAAAGTCCGGATGTGCAAAACGAAACATAAGCCTTTTATATTTACGGTATATTTCTTAACAATGTATTTCTCAATAATATCTCGACCAGCAACAGCGAGAGCAGCAGGATCGCCCAATTCTTGTACTCTTCCTGCTTTTTACTGTATTCCTGCACGCTGATCTTCGTCTTCTCCATCTTATCGATTTCCGAATAGATCTCCTTCAGGCTGGCATTATCCGTCGCACGAAAATACTGTCCGCCGGTCGTAGCGGCAATCTGCTTCAGAGTCGGCTCGTCGATCTCCACGTCGACATCCATATACTGGACACCGAAGGCTGTCTGGAACGGATAAGGAGCCTTGCCCTGCGTTCCGACACCGATCGTATAGACACGGACCCCGAACGTCTTGGCTATCTCGGCAGCCGTCACCGGAGCGATCTCGCCCTGGTTGTTCACACCATCCGTCAACAAGATAATCACTTTCGACTTGGCCTGGCTATCCTTGATACGGCTGACAGCATTCGCCAACCCCAGACCGATCGCCGTCCCATCCTGGATTATACCCGGCTGGACATCCTTGAAGAGGTTCAACAGAACCGTATGGTCGGTTGTCAACGGGCATTGCGTGAAACTCTCCGCCGCAAACACCGATATTATCGTTCGGACGGCCGTTGATGAAAGCGGACGCCACATCTTTGGATGCTTCCAGACGATTCGGTTTCAAGTCCTGCGCCATCATACTGGTCGAGATATCCATTGCCAGCACGATGTCGATACCTTCCGTCGAAGAATTCTGCCAACTGTTGGTCGACTGCGGACGCGCCAATATCACGACGAGGACAGCTACCGCCGCCATACGCAAAATGAAAGGGACATGCCTGAGCCAGACTTTCCAGGAGCTTGCTCCCGGAGCATCGAAACCTTCTGTAGACGATACCTGCAAACTCGCCTGATTCTTGCTCAGTTTGTAGACGTACCATCCGATCATCGGGATCAGCAACAATAACAAATACAGATATGTAGGATTTGCAAATATCATCTTATTCTTTACTTATATTTGAATCATTCTTTTCTACAGACTTTACTTCACCTTCAGCCTTTTCACCTTCTCCGGGAACGGGAATCTCTTCCACCTTCGTCTGGTTAATGAACAGATAAGCGTTCATCAAACTCAAGTCGTTTTCATCGGGTAGCGGATTCATCTTCGCGAACTTCACGAAATCGGCCAGTTGCATGATCTGCTTCAGGCTTTCATAGACAGAAGTCGCCTCCTGCTGCTTACGGATGATATCAAGTATCTCACCGGAAGTCATTTCCATAGCATTGATACCGAAACGATCCACAATATAACGACGCAACGTATCCGTAATTAATGTATAATACTCCTTGCTACGCCCCTGTTGCCAGAGCTTCTGCTGCTTGATCTCGTCAAGTTCCTTGATCGCCTGTTCGTGAGGCGGAAGTTTTGGTTCCGGCTTCTTGAACGGTAGGATGGACTGACGGTTACGCATACGTTTGATCACATAGGCAACCACACAGATCAGGAACAGAGTCAGCAACACACCGAATATCCAGGGATAGTAATCGGCCAATACAAAAGGCGGCTTCCAGACGTTTTTAATATCGTAAAACTCCTCCGGTTTGTCGGCATTGACAGGAACCGTCGACACCTTCAAGGCCACTTGGTTGGAGTAAACGGTATCCGCCCCGTCGATCACCATAAACGGGGGCAACAAATATAGAGAAGAGTCGAAAGAGGTCACCAGCAAGTCCTGCTCGATCAGCAGGCGGTCGTTTTCGATCAAGGTGGAGTCCGCTTTCGGAATTTCCAGCACCTCCACTCCTGCCATCAACGTGTCACGTGGGATGACAAGCTGGACGGCCTTATCTTTGTCTGCCGTTACCGTCAAATGTAAAACAGTCTGCTCTCCGATCAGTATGGCGGCAGAGTCGACACGAACGTCAACGAGCGTCTGCTGCGCATATGCTTTCCCGCCGGACAGGAATGTTCCACCGGCAAGTGCAAGTAACAGAATGCTTTTCTTTATTAATTTCATTTGTTTGCTTTAATTACGTTTGTCAAAAAGAGCAATCAATGCTTTCACATAATCATCTTCCGTACGGATGGAGACCGAATCGACACGACATTTCTTGAATGAATCGCTCATGGCAGCCTGTCGGCGGTCCCACCATTCCTTGTAGGCGGCCCGTACACGGGCGGACGAGCTGTCTATCCAGCGCTCCTGTCCGGTTTCCGCATCCTTGATCTTTATCAGCCCAACAGCCGGAAGTTCCGTCTCGCGGCGGTCATACACCTGTATGGCCACCACGTCATGCTTGCGGTTGGCGATGGTCAAGGCCTCCTTGAAACCGTCTTTGTCGATAAAGTCGGAGATCAGGAAAGCCGTACAGCGCTTCTTGATCGCATTAGTCAGATATTTCAATGCCTGTGCAATGTTGGTCTGTTTTTTATCCGGCTGGAAGTCGATCAGTTCGCGAATGACATACAAGATGTGCTTCTTCCCTTTCTGAGGAGGAATGAATTTCTCTATCTTGTCGGAGAAGAACACCACACCGATCTTGTCGTTGTTCTGGATAGCCGAGAAAGCCAGTGTCGCCGCGATCTCCGTAATGACTTCTTTCTTCATTACATTCACGGAACCGAAGTCCCTGCTGCCCGACACGTCGATCAGCAACATCACCGTCAGCTCCCGTTCTTCTTCGAACACCTTCACGTATGGGCGGACGTAACGTGCGGTCACGTTCCAGTCAATATCACGGATATCGTCTCCGTATTGATACTCGCGCACTTCGCTGAACGCCATACCGCGCCCTTTGAACGCCGAATGGTATTGCCCAGCAAAAATATTGCGTGACAAGCCGCGCGTCTTTATCTCAATCCGTCGAACCTTCTTTAATAGTTCACTTGTTTCCATATTATTCAGTTGAAAGTTGAGAGTTGAAAGTTGAGAGTTAATAAGGAGAGCTAAAAACGGGCTGCTTACGCAACTTTCAACTCTCAACTCTCAACTTTCAACTATTTAAGGGACTTCGACTTTGTTCAGGATTTCGCTGATCACCTCTTCGGAGGTCAGGTTATTGGCTTCCGCTTCGTAGCTCAAACCGATACGGTGACGCATCACGTCGTGGCATACGGCACGGATATCTTCGGGGATCACATATCCTCTGCGTTTGATAAAGGCATACGCACGGGCAGCCAGTGCCAAACTGATGGACGCACGCGGAGAGGCTCCGAAGGAGATCATGTTAGCCAGGTTTGCCAAACCATGTTCCTGCGGGAAGCGGGTAGCAAACACAATGTCTACGATATAGCGTTCGATCTTTTCGTCCAGATAAACCTCACGGACAACCTTACGGGCTTCGAGGATCTCTTCCTTCGTCAGGATCGGTTTGATGTCCGGCTTCACTCCGGAGATATTCTGACGGATAATCAACTTTTCTTCTTCTTTCTTCGGATAGTTGATGATGACCTTCAGCATGAAACGGTCTACCTGTGCTTCAGGCAGCGGATAGGTTCCTTCCTGCTCGATCGGGTTCTGGGTCGCCATTACCAAGAAAGGAGACGGTAATCTGTATGTATTTTCGCTGATTGTCACCTGGCGTTCCTGCATTGCTTCCAGAAGGGCACTCTGCACCTTTGCCGGAGCACGGTTGATTTCATCCGCCAATACAAAATTAGCGAAGACTGGACCTTGTTTGACTTGGAATTCTTCGCTTTTCTGACTATAAATCATCGTACCGATCACGTCAGCCGGCAGTAAGTCCGGCGTGAACTGGATACGGCTATACTTCGCATCGATCAATGATGCCAGTGTCTTAATGGCCAATGTCTTTGCCAATCCCGGCACACCTTCCAGCAGGATATGGCCATCTGAAAGCAGACCGATCAATAATGATTCAACCAAATGTTTCTGTCCAACAATTACCTGGTCCATACCCATCGTAATCATGTTCACAAACGAACTTTTACTTTCAATTCGCTCGTTCAACTCACGAATGTCTACTGTCTGACTCATAGATTTTTTTCAATTATATTGTTACTATTTTTTACTTGCTTTTTTTAAGATGCACAAAATTAGAAATGTTAAATTCGTATTCTGCACTTTCGCAGTTAAATAATACTAACCTGCACAGAACTATTTTGTTTTATTTTACTTAAAAGAGAGAGTTTTTATTACAGTTTGCCACTCAGTATCTCAGTCTGGCGGGCAGCGGCTTTTTCAATGGAAGAACGATCACGACGGTCGATGCCGTACATTTCCGGTGCAGGCACCTCGATCACAGTGCCGATAGGCACGTTATTCGGGTCCGTTATGACAGCTCTGTTATATTCATACAGATATACCCAGAACAATTTGCTTCCGTAATATTTCAACGAGATCAGCGTCAGGCGGCTTCCCGGCTCGATCTTGACACGGGCAATGACTTTAGGCGAAACGGCTTCGGGTTCAACTTCCGGATTTTCCACCGTTGTTTCACCCACAGTCTGGGAGGAATCTTCATTGGCAAAAACGATTGTCGTATCCGGAACGGCTTCGGTCGCAACAGTCTCTCCTTTGGGAAAGACCGTATCAATCCTCAAGGGCTCTTTTTCCTTTTCGAAAAAGTACGTGCGATTCAGGTAAAGCCCGATATTGAATAGCATAAGAAGGAATACAAACATAGAAACAACGGCAATCCGCTTCGTGCGGGGCTTCTTTCTTTCCGCATCCGGACCAGTTTCTACCTCTTCGCTCGGACTGTCAGGTCCGGAACTATCTGAACGTTCGTCCACAACCGGTTCAAGGGTATCCATCCCTTCATCTTCGGGCTGCCCGGCAGGTTCTTCTTCTGAAAAGACAACCGGGTCTTCTTCCGGAGGAACAGCAGATCCCTCTTCCGAGAAGACAACAGGTTCTTCTTCGGGAAGATGTTTCTCTTCCGGTATCATCTCCTCAATCGATTCGTCTTCCGTCTCTTTTATGTTCGGTTCGTCCAACACGACATCCATATCGGTAAAATCGACATTCTCCCGCAGTTCGGTCGTTTCAAAAAAAGAGAACGGTTTATTGACAAGCTCCCGCAGTTCCTTGTCCGGCAGGAAGGAAAACTTGTAATGTTCCGGGATTACAAAACGTTCACCCGTATTCACATGAATGCTTTCACGCTTCTCCACCGGAATGATCTTAAAAGTACCGAGCCCTTTGACCTTTACCAGTTTATCCGTATAGACACCTTCCGACACGACCGCTATGAATTCTCTCAAAAAGCGCTCGGAACTATTCTTGTCCTTACCTGTATATTCGGCCAACAGACCGGCCAGATCCTGTATCGCCAGCCGGTTATTCATGGTCGCCTAATTCTTTTAGTTTATTCTTGACGGTCGTTCCGGGTTTGAACACCGGGACAAGTTTTGGGGGGACTAAATACCGTTTTCCGTTTGAAGGATTGACAGAGATCCGTTCCGCTTTTTTTTTCACCTCAAACTGACCGAAGCCCTGCAAATATATGGTGTCGTTATCTACCAGACGCGAACTGACGACGGAACTCAGGACAGAAAGCGTTTCAGCAACTTCCTGCGCAGTCCAACCCATACGGGCGGCAAGTTCAGTAACCAGTTCCTTATTTTTCATATCCGCGTCCATTAATAGATTATGCAGCTATATTAGTTATTTTTTCGTAAACCGACAAACATCTTTGCAGTTTTTATGTCAAATTAAAGTACGCTTCCATACAGGTCGAAAGCTTGCGCATCGTCAATCCGCACGTTATAAAACATTCCGGGAATCAACAGCTTCTCTTTAGAAACAAGTATTTCCGGGTCGACCTCCGGCGAGTCGAATTCCGTACGGCCGACATAGAAATCTTCTTCTTCCCGATCGATCATCACCTTGAATACCTTTCCGATCTTGGAGCCGTTCACTTCGGCCGAAATACCTTCCTGTATGCGCATCAGATAGTCCAACCGGTCTTGTTTGACGTCCGGATCGATATCATCGGTATAATGTTTAAACGAATAGGTCCCTTCCTCATGACTGTAAGCAAAGGCGCCCATACGTTCGAAACGGGCTTCTTTTACGAATTCGACCAGTTCTTCAAAATCCTGCTCGGTTTCCCCTGGATGGCCGACCATCAAGGTTGTACGCAGATGGATGCCGGGTACTTCTTCCCGCATCCGGCGTATCAAGGCATATGTTTCTTCTTTCGTGATGTTACGACGCATTTTCTTCAACATCGGGTCACTGATATGCTGAAGGGCGATATCCATGTATTTGCAAACGTTATCGCGTTCGCTCATCACCCTGAGCAGATCATAAGGGAAATGGGACGGATAACCATAATGCAAGCGGATCCATTCCACTCCCGGAATATCGGAGATGCGTTCCACCAGTTCCGGCAACGCATGGCGTTTATACAAATCCAAACCGTAATAAGTCAAATCCTGGGCGATCACCTGAAATTCTTTCACACCCTGTTTCACCAGCAGGCGAACCTCTTTCTCGATCTCTTCCATCGGTATGGACTGGTAACGCCCCGTACTGATCGGAATGGCACAATACGAACAGGTACGGTCACACCCTTCGGCGATCTTCAGGTAGGCGTAATGCCGGGGAGTCGTCAAGACGCGGTCGGCAGCCAATTCCCGGTGGTAGGATTTACCCAAATCGTTCAACAGTTCTTTCCAATTGAACTTTCCATAGAAACGGTCAACTTCCGGCAACTCATTCTCCAAGTCTTTTAAGAACCGTTCGGAAAGACATCCCATGACAAACAATTTACCGATCTTCCCTTTCTTCTTGGCCTCTCCCAGATCGAGTATCATATTAATCGACTCTTCCTGAGCATCTCCGATAAAACCGCAGGTATTCACAACAACGATTTCACCATTAATCTTATGGGGGTCATGTTCGACGGTATACCCGTTCGCCACGAACTGGCGCATAAGCTGCTCCGAATCCACCAGGTTCTTTGAACATCCCAGCGTTATAATATCTACCTTATTTTTCCTCATATATTATGGTACAACTCCCTTTATTCTCCGAAAAGGGAGTTTACAAATTCTTTTCTATTGAAAACCTGGAGATCCTCCATTCCTTCTCCCAAGCCGATGTACTTGACAGGGATACGGAAATGATCCGAAATACCGATCACGACGCCACCTTTGGCCGTTCCGTCCAATTTGGTAACCGCCAAAGCATTCACCTCGGTTGCAGCCGTAAACTGCTTGGCTTGTTCAAATGCGTTTTGTCCGGTAGAACCGTCCAATACCAACAAGACTTCGTGCGGTGCATCGGGAACCACTTTCTTCATCACATTCTTGATCTTGGTCAGCTCGTTCATCAGATTGATCTTGTTATGCAGGCGACCGGCGGTATCGATAATCACCACATCCGCCCCGTTGCCGAACTCAACGTGTCAAATGCCACCGAAGCAGGGTCGGAACCCATCTTCTGCTTCACGATAGGCACTCCTACCCGTTCGCTCCAAATCACCAATTGCTCTACAGCTGCGGCGCGGAACGTATCGGCTGCTCCCAAATACACATTTTTACCGGCCTTCTTGAACTGATAAGCCAGTTTGCCGATCGTGGTCGTCTTGCCTACCCCGTTCACGCCTACGACCATGATGACATACGGCTTCTTGTCTTCCGGAACCGTAAACGACTCCAGGTCTTCCGTATGATTTTCTGTAAGCAGGGAAGCGATCTCTTCACGCAGGATCGCTGTCAGCTCACTGGTCGTCACATATTTGTCTCTGGCTACGCGGTCTTCGATACGGGATATGATTTTCAGTGTAGTATCTACTCCGACATCGGAAGTAATCAGTACTTCTTCCAGATTGTCCAGCACTTCGTCGTCCACCTTGCTTTTACCGGCAATGGCTCTGGTAATCTTAGAAAATACATTTTCTTTTGTCTTAGATAACCCCTTGTCCAGAGTTTCCTTTTTTTCCTTACTGAAAAAGCTAAAAATACCCATACCTTAATTATTGCTTAATTATTTCTTTTCTGAATGAGTGCGCTAAATTACTAAATAATTGACAATTGACAATTGACAATCGACAATTTTATTTGCACAACCTGATTTACAATCCAGACATTCCTCTTCTTTATTAATTGTCAATTGATTCAGTCCATTCTTCCCTTGTAATCTTCGTAGCCGAACTCCTTGTACATCACGAGCCGGTCCTCCTTGCTCCACAAAGCCAAGGATGGATGCGGGATTCCGTTGAACATGGTCGTTTTGACAATGGTATAATGGATCATATCTTCGAATATCAATTTATCACCCACTTTCAAGGGTTGCTCGAAAAACCAATCGCCCATATAGTCACCACTCAGACAGCTGTTTCCTCCGATACGATAAACAGGCTTTCCTTCTTCCGGCTCTATAGCCCCGCGAATCACCGGTTTATAGGGCATCTCTAGACAATCCGGCATATGGCAAGTGAAAGAGGCATCTATGATCGCGGTCTTGATACCATGATTCTCCACGATATCCACCACCGTCGTCAGCAGAAATCCGGTTTGCCACGCAAATGCGCTTCCCGGCTCCATGATGATTTCGAGGTTCGGATATTTGGCCTTGAACGCCTGCAACAGCCCGATCAGATGTTCCGTATCATAGCCTTTTCGTGTCATCAGATGCCCGCCTCCCATATTCAACCATTTGATATGCGGCAGGAAACGGCCGAAACGCTTTTCCACTTCTCCCAACGTCTTTTCCAGATCATACGAACTCGATTCGCAAAGCGTATGAAAATGCAAGCCCTCGACACCATCGGGCAACTGACCGTCCAAAAGGTCGCTAACCACTCCCATCCGGGAGCCCGGAGCGCAAGGATTATACAAATCCGTTTCGACATCCGAATATTCAGGATTGATGCGCAGACCACACGATACCCGGTTTCCGTCCGCCTGCACCATCGGATAGAAACGTTCGAACTGCGTAAGCGAATTGAACGTCACATGACTGCTGTATCTTAAAATCTCCGGGAAATCCGCTTCCGTATATGCCGGCGAATAGGTATGTGCCCGACTACCCATCTCTTCAAAAGCCAGCCTGGCCTCAAACTTCGAACTTGCTGTCGAATACGGAATATATTCACGCACGATCGGAAATGCTTTCCACATCGCAAACGCCTTAAAAGCCAGAATTACATTAACTCCCGCCCTCTCCTTCACGCTCTTGATCAGTGACAAATTACGGCGGAGCAACTCTTCTTCCATCACATAACAGGGAGATGGTATCATATTGAAGTCTATCATCCGGTAAGTATTTTTCTTTGATTCTGTTGGGCAAAGATACATAATAAAAAGCGAAAAACAAGAACAGGGCTTATCGCCTCCCTTCTTCTTATCGTACTTTTTTCCTAAAGATCCGTTAGTCCAAATCAAAACACACAGGCATGAAAATGAAATCCTCCACAACACCGGAAGCAAGAAGCCCTTTTTTCCTCATTAACAATTATTACCATAAGACACGTACCCTTATCTACTAAAATAAAGTAGATTTGCGAAAAGATAGTAATCTGAAATTCAAAAAAAACAACAAGACAATGGAAAGACTGACTGCACAAGAAGAAAGCGTGATGTTGTATATCTGGAAATTAGGATCATGTTTCATCCGTGACATACTGAACGAAATGCCCGATCCGAAACCGCCCTACACCAGCGTGGCATCGGTGGTCCGGAACCTTGAAAAAAAGAAGTACGTCACCCCGAAGAAATTCGGAACGATCACACTCTTTTCTCCACGTGTGAAAGAAGCGGAATACAAGCGTACTTTCATGTCGAATGTCGTACAAAATTATTTCACCGGTTCTTATAAAGAAATGGTTTCCTTCTTTGTCCGCGATCGTAAATTATCCAAAAGCGATTTGCAGGACTTGATGGATCAGATCGAAAAGGAAGAATAATCAATTATAAAGATATCAATATGATAACTCCGATACTAATCTATTTTCTAAAGGTAAATCTGGCGTTGGCATTTTTATATATCTGTTATCGCCTATTATTCCGTGACGATACGTTCTTCAGGTTACGCAGAGGGGTGTTATTGTCGATTTACCTGATCGCATTCCTTTACCCTTTACCGGATTTAAGCGGCTGGTTATCCACCCAGACAAGCGTAGCAGGTATAGTCGGCTACTATTCAGGGTTGCTACCTAAAGAAACAGTCCTGACAGCAAGCAATGAAATAGCCGCCTCCGACTGGAAAGAAGCCGGGCTCAAGGTTATGCAAGTTATCTGGCTGGCAGGAGCCGGCCTGTTGCTGTCCAGGTGTCTGGCGGAGCTGTTCACTGTTTCTCGTTTACACCGGAAATGTAGGAAAATCACTTTGAACGGCACCGAAGTTTGTATCCTTCCGGAAGCGGAAGCCTCCTACTCCTTTTTCGGCTGGATTTTCATTTCATCCGATCCGCATCAACGGGAAAGGCTTGATGACATTTTGATCCATGAACAAACACATGTCCGCCAATGGCATTCGATCGACATGATGGCTGGTGAAATCATCTGTATCGCCTGCTGGCTAAATCCGTTTGCCTGGTGGCTAAAGAAAGAGATCGGTATAAATCATGAATTTATCGCAGATGAACAAGTCATGCTTGCCGGATTCGACAAAAAAGAATACCAGTACCATCTGATCGGAGTAAAACATCCCAATACGGCTATTGCAAATTTATATAACAATTTCAGTGTCTTACCACTTAAAAAGAGAATTACTATGTTAAACAAAAAAAGAACGAACAACGCCAGAAAAATGAAATATCTGGCACTGGTTCCAATGGCCGCAGGCTTGCTATTGCTCAATAATATCGATGCGATGGCACGTGTTTTGAATGAAAAGGTAGCAGAGGTTATCCAACAGCCGACTGCTCTCGCCACCACTACTGTTTCCAAAATGGAAGCAGCCAATCCGCTTCCACCGGAAAAAGACAAGATTTATGACACATGTGATATCATGCCGGAATTTCCGGGCGGGCAAAATGCATTATTGCAGTTTCTTGCTAAAAACATAAAATATCCGACAGAAGCCCAGCAACAGGGAAAACAGGGAAAAGTAGTCGTCACATTCGTTATCGAAAAAGACGGAAGCATCACAAACGCCAAAGTGACACAGGCTTTATATCCCTCATTGGATGAAGAATCCTTACGGATTGTCAAGTCGATGCCCAAATGGACTCCGGGAAAGATGAAAGACGGAAAAGTCGTCCGCGTACAATATACCGTCCCGTTAACTTACCGATTGCAGTAGCCTGACAGTATTTCCCTTTTTGAGCAGGACACAAAAAAGGCATGCAATCTTCAAAAATGCTGCCAGGCGATATACGAAGATCACATGCCCCACGCTCCTCTCGAAAAGGGAGATGTTTTTATAAATTACCACGGCTTACCCGCAGAAGAGTAATAGAAAGAATGATACAAAAGTACTATTTTTTTCCTTTAAGGCCTACATGTTTCGCCTGATGGCGCCCCGGATCGAAATTCTTGCGGGAGCCATCGGGCCAGATGACTTCGGCTGTCGTTCCTTCGGGAACGGAAAGGGTGGCCTGTATCTTTTTACCTTTGCGTTTCAGCGACACCTCTATCTTGCCGAAATGCGTATCTACTGTAGCAGAGGCTTCGGTCAAAGTGCCCATTTGGGGACAAACCTTGAAGGAACGAAAACCTGGAGAGGTAGGTTCTATACCGCACACTTTCTGACTCAGCAACGTAAGAGGGCCACCACTCCATGCATGGTTGATCGTACCACCTCCGAAACCGTCCGGACCGATTCCCCATCCTTCGAACAAGGTCGTATATTCAGGATAATCCATCATTTTCGCATAGCGTTGCTTCATCCTCTCTAAAGCAAAGGCCGGTTCATTCATTTGGAACAAGGCTTCGAGCACATACTTTTCCATATAGGGACTGGCATGGCATTCCTTCTTCAGGACTTTTACCAGAGCAGGATATTTATCAGCGGAAGCTAAACCGGAAACGACAGCCATCGCCTGTGCACGGTCGTCCGTTTCTCCCTTATAGCCGGGAGAACGATATGCTGATCCTGTCCAAAACTTTGTGTCGAAGCATTTCCCTATACTGTACATCATACGGCCGATCTCATCGGCATCGGCTGTTTTTCCAAGTTGGAGGGCAAAAGCTTTCTCTGCTTTCAAGGCCAAATAATACCAGCAATTTACCAACACGCCCATATCGATGTTTTCTCCCCAGTCACCCCAGCTCCAATCGCCGTCACGCTCGATAACCAGGCCGCTCTTATCTACTTGCCATACTTCGTGCAGATAGTGGTGCATTCGGTCATAAATACCGGCGACAAAGCTACTGTCGCCACTATAATAATACTGGGTATAGAAACCGTACCAACCTACCGAAGCCAACATTTGCAATGGCAACTCTTTCCGCCAGTTACCAGCCGGGGCCGGAGCGAAAATCACACCGTCTTCGCGTTGCCAGTTCATCAGTTCGTAGATGCCTTTCAGCGCCAGTTTATGGCTAGAGGGAGAAAGGGCATAGAAAGCCTCGCCCAATTCGTTCACCTCGTCACCCCACCATTGCGCCCGTTCGCGGTCCGGACAGTCCATATAACTATCGCGCATCGTTATATATAAGGTGCGGGCCGAACGTTTCCAAAGTTCGTTCATGAACGGATCATTGCAACTGAAAGAACCTGTAAATTCGGTATCGTAACCGGTCTCCCGGAATTTCACATCCAGCACCTTCACGCCTTCCGGCAGGATATATTGCATCTCGTGACCGTTCATCCAGCCTAAACTCTCATATTCCTGCACGCCGTCGCGCGTGACATATTCAGCGCGGACGTTGTATTGAGAACCGCCCTCATAGTTGTCCGTCCGGATATGGATCACCTTGCCGGCAGGAGCTTCCACTTTCAGATAAGGAGTCACTTGGCTGTTATAAGGCAGGCGACAATAAAGCGTATCGCCGGCAGACGACCGGCGGACACTGACATACGGTTTCAAGCCATAGTCTTTCCATAGGGGTACTGGACGCTCGACCAATTTTCCTAAAGGGGCGATCCCGACAGACGAAATAATTTCAGCATTCGGCATCTTGCCTGTGTAGCCGGGCTGATTCCAGCCGGACATTTCCATCCTGGCATCGAAACGGATATTACTTTCCGGCAAACGATAATTCGGATAGGGCGCCTCAGTATCCTGATAGGCATCATATACGGTGCATTGCCAGCTCTTGTCGGAAACGATCTCGACACCAGGAGCGATAGCTTCAAACAGCAAGGCAGCCAGACCACTGTTCACATGGCTGAATCCGCTTTTACCGAAATGCCAGACCAGCACAGCAATCGTATTCTCGCCATTTTGCAAATAAGGAGCTATCTCTACCGGATCGTAGTAGGTGTCATACGGAGAAGGTCCCCGTTTAAGCCCGCCTTCAAAGACAACCAGGCGACCGTTTATCCACAACCAATATTTGCTATCGGCAGCGATGCGGGCGGTAAGAGTTTGCGGAACCTTGTCTATATGGACGATTTTACGGAAAGCCAACCAGGTGTTCGTCTTGCTCTGACAACGTTCCGTATTGATCCAATGGGCTTTCCAGCCGGATTCAGCCTGGCCGGAAGCGATACATCCGATTAACAGTAACAACAGAAAATAATGTTTCATGGTATTCTCGTTTAATAAGTTTTCACATGTGTACCAGACCCGACTGTTTCCGTCTTATCGCCGACACGGATATCCGCCGTACAGCCGGACGGGATCGTCACGGTAAGAGTAACTTTGCCTCCTTCCCGTTTCCATTCGCTCGAAATCAAGCCCCGTACAGAATGATACTCACCTTTCACCCAATCCATTCCTTCCACGAAATGAGGCGTAATCAGAATATGGCGGAAACCTGGTTCAACAGCATCGTAGTTGATACCAGCAAGCTGATTCATCATCCAAGCAGAGACATCTCCCATAAAGACATGATTCAGGGAGGCGTCGCGGAACTCAGGACTTAACGTCCAGGTTTCAGGCAACGTCGTATATCCCATCGTTTCCACCCAATAGCCCCAAGAGGGAGCTTCCGTCTTCGTAATCATCTTCATGGCATCCTCGACATAGCCGTAGCGGGTCAGCATGGCCGGAACAGACTTGCTTCCGAGCAGGCCGAAATCGAGGAAATGGTTGTTGGCACGCACGACCTCGCAAAGTTTATCGGCGACCAACTGCTCCTTACCTTCCGGTACGATTCCTAAATAGAGGGCAATCGCCTGTGCCGTCTGGGTTCCTTCAGCATAGCCCCCCGTTTCGGGATTGAAGAACTTACGGTTGACCAAGGCCTTCAACTCGTCGGCTTTCTGCCGATAAGGGGCGGCATCTTTACCCAACAGTCCGGCGAAACGGGCCATCAAGGTGTAATCCAAATAATAATAAGCAGTAGAGGTATAAGTGTTATTGGTCGTAGACTTCCAGTACACCCAATCTCCTAAACCGAAGGTCAGGTAACCACCGTCCTTCTCTTTTGCTTTCAAATAATCCAAATAGCGCAACATCGTAGGATACAGGTTCTCGATACTGCGTGTCTCACCATAATAATTATACAAAGCATTCGGGATGATAAACATGGCAGCATCCCATACCGGGCCGGGCCATTCACCATATCCCCAGCCGCTGGAGGGGATAATACCGGAGATCTCACCGGCTTCGCGCTGGTTATCAATGAAGTCGTTCATCCATTTCTCATACAAGGTGATGGCGTCGAAACCTAACAGGCCGAGGTCGATTGCTACATGTGCATCGGCCGTCCAGCCGTTCTTTTCACGCTGCGGGCAATCGGTCGGAATACTGTGCAGGTTGCTACGATAGGCTTCCATTGTCGCCTTCCATATCTTGTTCAACAACGGATCGGAGCAGGAGAAGGAGCCTACGGGCTCTACCGCTGTGTGCATGAACAGTCCGGTCAGACTCTCTTTTGTCAGGACTACGGGAGCCGAACTTTCAACTTCCACATGCTGGAAACCATGATAGGCGAATGAAGGCATAAAGATTTCCTCTTCACCTGTTCCTTTCAGTGTGAACACATCCATCTGGAAAACCTCTCCCGGTTTCACAGGATGATAATAGACATCTATATTTCCCTGTTCCAGACGACCGTCTGTTTTCAGCAACTCTCCATGCTTCAAAGTGATCCGCGTACCGGGAGCACCTTTCACCTTTAATCGGGACAGACCGGCAAAATTCTTTTCGAATGAAAATACATAAAGTTTATCGCTGAACTTCTTCATCGAGACAGGCTGCAATTCTTCCGTAATCCGGATACCCGGCATCTGCTGGGCGGCCAATAAGGGAGCCGGAGCTTCCGTAACTTGTACCGGATCCCACTTGCTGTCATCGAACCCTTCCGCGTTCCAACCATTTTCTTCCAACGTGGCATCGTATTTGTCACCGCTGTAGATGTTGTTATAGGTATAGGGACCGGTCGCGGTATGCCAACTTTCATCGGTGGCGATGACTTCAGTCGTACCATCGGTATAGCGTAGGCGCAATTCACAGAGCATCCGGGGACGGTTACGCCAACGGGCAGTCTCGAAATTCCAGACAGCTTTGGATTGTACATTGTGCCAGCCGTTACCCAAAACGGTAGCGATAGCGTTGCCACCCGGTTTTAAAAGAGAGGTTACATCATGTGTCACATATAGGATACGTTTGTCGAAATGCGTATAGCCCGGATCAAGATAGTTCTCTCCTACCCGCTTACCGTTGATAAACAAATCGTAATAACCAGCGGCAGCCACATACACGCGGGCTTCTTCAATCTCTTTTCCCAATGTAAAAGCTTTGCGGAACATGGGGGCCGGCTCGAACTCCTTATCGTGACTGTCAGTTATCCATTTTCCCGACCAGTCGGACGACTTGAATTTGGCAGTCTCGAAAGTAGCCGTTTCCGAAGTCTCGCAAATGTCTCCATCCTGATCCCATACCGTCACATTCCAATAGTAACGGGTATGCGGTTCCAATGTCATATTATCGGTATACGGTTGCAGGTTATCCGGCGAGGTCCCGATACGGATTTCCGAACGGGAAGCCAAAAAGTTCTTCTCACTTCCTTTGTATTCCCAAGTGAAACGGGGACTTTTCGTATCCAAACCGATCGGTTCGCGCAGGTATTCTGTTCGCAGGTTCACCGGAACCGTAAGCTCGTTTTTACCTTTGCAACCCATCAGCGAGAAGAAGGCAAGTGAGCAGATCAACAGCGTGTTTTTTTTTACCATATCTTTATCTGATTTGATTATCGTACAACTTTTACTTCGGACGGAGCATCGATCCGACTCCGTACTTTCCCGTCAGCGCCTTTTTCGTGACGGATAGTGATCACACCGTAAGGAGTCGGGAACGTTCCTTCCACCCACTCCAAGTCACCTAAATGCGGTGTGATCCGGACAACGCGGCAACCCGGCTCCACAACCTGGACACCCAACACATATTCACTCAGCCAGGAAGTCGGACCAGAAGCCCAACCGTGACAAAGGCTATGGCGGAAACCTTTATAACAATAAGCCCCGTAATCGCCATGAATATCTTTCTTGCCTACCGGAACCAATTCATCGATGCGAGAAGCGCCGGGCAACCAGTCTAAGTTGAAATCTTCCCAAAAAGTAGTTGCACCCAAATCGAGCATCGCACCCCAGAATTGGCGTATCACGTCGATCGCCCCTTGATAATTGCCGGCAGCAGCCATCGCTCGAAGCATATAATAACCATAAAAAGTAGAGAATCCATGCCCTCCATTAACTGCGAGATATCTCCGATCGGCCTCTTCCGGCTTCATCAGTCCGGCCAACGCCAACAGGGAAGCTGCCTGTTTCGATCCAGGAGCATCCGGAGCAACACCTGACTTCAGGAAAGGTTTTATCACCTTCGAAGCGGCCTTGGTCATCCTGTTTCCTACAGCCTCGCATTCTGCCGCCAACGCATCTTCGCCCAACACCTTACAAAGTTCGTTTCCGGCTTTCATCGCCTGTAGCATCAAGGCTTGCAAGCCGGCATCGATGGCAACCGGATTTTCACTGGACGGCCAATCGAGGAAACGTCCTCCTCCGTCGAGCTTCTCGACGCCGTCGTCACCGACTTTGGAGATCAAAAGACGGAGCAAACCGGTCAAATAGTCTTTCTGTTCCTTCAAGTAAGCCAAGTCCCCCTGATAGTAATACCAGTCGCGCTGGATCAGCAACCACCAGATGGAGTAACTGCACATCCCGTTCATCCAGCCAGGCAACGGCGTTGCATCGCGGATAAAATCAAGGCTTTTCGGTATCACCTCGTTATATCCGAAAACAGTGTTGACCGTCATCACTTCCGGATGCAAATCACCAATCCAGACCAAACGGTCACGTTTGATGCCGTCCCAAATATACTCCTGCATATTCAAATGTACCGTATAAGCACCAGTCTGCCAAATCCGGTTCAGCCGTTCGTCGTTGCAACGAAATGAGCCTTTATATGGGATGTCCCGAAAAACGGAAATGGCACGTATTTCTTTAATATGCAATTCGACGGAATCGTCCAAAAGATCAATCCGGGCAAACCGAAACCCGGAATTACCCACTTCCATAACCCCCAACCAGGGTAGGCGAATAGTAAAATCGCGCATGGCATGATCGTTGGAAGCACCGTTCACCCCATCTATATCACACATGGCTTCACTTACCGACTCACCCAAACGGATCCGGACAGCGACTGGTTCGTGCGAAGCCGGCATGCCGGTTACTATTTGCAAGCCGCCTTGCAGTTCTTTTCCAAAATCAAGAAGGATGGCAGGATGCTGCCGGTCGGTGCTCGAAAGCTTACAGATGTTATGATTCACAAGATTGGATTGTCCGTTTCCAGAAAGAAGCAAATGGTTTGCACCCTGTATCAACTGGCTTTCCTGTTGCCAGACAATGCGTGCGGGAGGTAGATATTCGCGTACACGACTATCGCGCTGCCGGGCGGACAATGATACGGCAAAGAATAGAGATATAAGAATAAATAATGTTTTCATGGTATATGGTATTTATATGAATGATGATTTACCGGTGTAGTGACAAACAAAGCTATACCTCGTTGCTATAAACACACCTATAAATCATCATTTACGATCGTAACCTATCACAAACCGAAGGCCGGAACCAAATCATCCAACTGCTTATCAGTCATGCCGGCGGGTTCGTATCCTGCCATGCGTGCGCTGAAATAGATTTGGGCGGACTTGCTTAGCGTGTCGATTGCGTCAAAACATTCGATCAGGTCTTCACCGACTGCCAAAATACCATGTTTTTCCCAGAATACGACATCGTGCTTTTCCAATTGTTTAATGGTTGCACGTGCTAAATCCAGTGTCCCAGGTATTTCATAGGGAACAATACCGACTCCTTTCGGGACAATGATACGACATTCGGGAATCATGCTCCACAACGTACGGGTGATGACATCCGAATCCAAGAACGGTTTACAATGCGTCATGCCGATCAGGTCGGTCGGGTGCGTATGCAAAACGACTCTGTTATCACGGCCCAGGCCACGCAGATAATTATGCATCATCAAGTGCGAAGGCAACTCGGAAGTAGGCAAAATCAATTGTTCAGCAATAATATCATAACTTTTTCCATCCCCGGCGATACGGATCAGGGAACCGTTGGCCAACGGTTCCTGTGCTACATAACGCATCCGCTTTCCTGTACCGGTGACATAGAAAATATGTCCGGCAAGAGCGGTCATCGCTTCTTGTAAAGGGATAGCCGGTCCCAGTGCGGGAAGTGCTTTTTCGACATCGTTCATCAAGTCGGTCAGGTTTACGGAAATGTTACCACCGTTACGTTCCGCCCATCCTTTTGTCCAAAGATAGCCGGCCACTTCAGCGATACGGCCAATCTCGGCCATCAATTTTTCATTGTTTCTGATTGTTTTCATTTTACTTATATATCTTTTTTATGAGGGACACGCCCCCAGCTCAAAATTGTTCTTCACCCGGCAAAAAACAGACAAGCACGGGAGCTTAATTTCATACCTATGGAAATTAAGTTCCATACCTATCGAACTAACGTCCCATGCCTATCCATTTCCAATCCGATCATTATCTTAAATCAAATTAGGCAGCAAAAGTGAGAATATCAGGAGACACATGCCGCAAACCAAAACGACGATCGTCTGCCGGCTCACCCCTTTCCACTCTTTCAAGATAATGCCCCACACATTGCTGAAGATCACATTCAGCGACATCAAGATGCTCCATGAAAAGGCCAGCATCACCGGAGATTCGGCAAAATAGCTCTTTCCCATTCCCAACCCGAAGAATTGCGAATACCACAAAACACCTGCCAGCGCACAAAATAAGACATTATTCAGCAAAGTACCGCCTGATACGGAGAAATAATCTCTCCCCGTCTCGTTCCTTACATTCTGGAAAAGGCAATAAGAGGCGTTCGTGATAAAACCCCCGATCGTCACCAACAGGATGACCGGATTCAGTGCGAACAATTCGCTTGCGCCGGACTGTTTCGCTTTCTCAAGGATCGGAGCGCCGGATTCCAGGCCCAGATTGAAGCAGGCACTCATCACACCGGCCAAAAGAGCGACAAGCAAACCTTTCGTCAACGCGAAATCCTTTACAGCCGCTTTCTTTTCCTCCTCGGTCATATTATGGGCGCGAAGACTTCCAGCATACCCGATCACGGCGATACCGGCAAGCGTGATACACACACCGATCAGCAAGACCAGGCCATCGCCATGGAACAAATCCGTTCCGCCAAAAACTGCCGGGAAAAGCGTCCCGAAACCGGCACACGTTCCAAGCGCGATACTCTGGCCGAGCGCAACCCCCAAATAACGCATGCTCAACCCGAAGGTCAACCCGCCGATCCCCCACAGGATTCCGTAGATAACGGCCCCCGCAGCTCCGCCGGCACTCCACAGTTCCAAGAGGCTGCTCCCATTGGGAATGGCAAGCTGCGCTCCTAAGAATGGGAAGACGAGCCAGGCAAAAATGCCTTGCACCAACCAAAAACTTTCCCAACTCCAATCCTTGACTTTGTTGATCGGAACGTAGGAACTGCTCTGCCCGAAACTACCGATTGCGATTATGATCAATCCGATGATTATTTCCATATATGTTATTTTTAGAGGGCGAACCTGTGTGTTCGCCCCTAAGGTTAACGTTTACTTGTTACTTCCGCTTCGTATTTTTCTATCTCGGCGATATAATCCTCACCTACCGGGACGTCGTTTTGCAGGCAGAACATATCCCAAACGGCTGTCCACGGAAGGCTCTTCATTTCCTCCTGCAGAGCTAAACGCTGGAAATATTTACCTTCGGCTTCGTACTGCTGCAAAGTTGCCGACGGTTCGAGAAGGGCTTGCATAAAGGCCTTCTGCGTTGCACGGCAACCGATCACGTACGCCCCGATACGGTTGATCGTTGCATCGAAGTAGTCCAAGCCGATATGCACACGGTCCAATGCCTTGCAACGGATGATTTCGCGTGCCAGATCGAGCAGATCGTCGCTCAAGATCACCACATGGTCGCTGTCCCAACGAATCGGACGGCTCACGTGCAACATGATCTCCGGTGTAAAAAGAAGCAGGGCCGAAACCTTGTCGGCGATACTTTCCGTCAGATGGAAATGGCCCGTGTCGAGCGTCACAATCTTATTCTTCTTCGCACCGTAGCCCAAGTAAAAATCATAGGAACCGACCGTATAACTTTCCAGACCGATGCCGAACAGTTTTGCCTCGATACAATCCTTCATGTTCTTATATTCAGTTGCAAAAATCTCGTCGAGCGACTGTTCCAGTATCTGACGATATTTGAGACGGCTGGCGGGAACTTCTTTACTGCCGTCGTGAATCCACAGGTTCATAATACAGGGATCGTCCTGGTATTTGCCCATCTCCTCGCTGATCCAGCGGCAGCGTTTCGTATGTTCGATCCAGAAATTGCGGATCGCATCGTCGGGATTCGCCAACGTCAGGTCGCCGCTCTTCGGATGCGAAAAAGAAGTGCTGTTGAAATCCAGCTTCATCCCGTTCTCTTTCGCCCACTGCATCCAGCTCTCAAAATGAGCAGGTTCCACTTCGTCACGGTCGACCTTCCTGCCCTGGAAGTCGCCATATATTTCATGCAGGTTCAAGCGATGTTTACCAGCGATCAGAGAAGCCGCTTTCAAGACATCGGCACGCACTTCGTCGATCGTGCGGGCACGTCCCGGATAGTTGCCTGTCACCTGAATTCCGCCCGTCAGCGAACCGCCCTGGTTCTCGAAACCACTCACATCGTCCGCCTGCCAGCAATGCATCGAAAGAGATATCTTCTGCAATTTGTCCATTGCCTCCCTTACATCCACACCGACAGCTGCATAGCGTTCAACAGCTGCCTCATACGCTTGTCTGATAATGTTTTCTTTTGTCATGGTCTTATTTTTTTGAGGTTACAGATTTATATTTCCTAAAAGCCTCTTCCCACTCTCCACTACCTTCCGGCAGAAAGACAGCCGGCGAAAGGAAAGAGTTGATCAAACGGCGCATCTCCCAACGGTCGGCCACCAATCCCGCCGCCCTCGCCTGCACCATGCAGTTGCCGATTGCCGTCGCCTCCGAAGGCCCTGCCACAACCGGCATGTTTATTACATTTGCCGTAAATTGATTGAGAAGATTATTCATCGAGCCTCCCCCGATCACATGCAATTTGCGGATCGGGAAAGGAGCCATTTCGGATAACAATGCCAGCACCTCCTTATACCGGAATGCCAGACTTTCAAAAATACAGCGGATAAACTCGTCGTCCTCGACCGGTTCGGGCTGCTCCGTCTCGCGGCAATAAGCCTTGATTGCCTCCGTCATGCTCGGCGGATTGGCAAAACGCGGATCGTCAGGATTCACAAAACGACGGAAAGGCGTCGCCCGTTCCGCCATCTTGACTATCGCCGGATAGGAATAGTCGCGCCCGGCCTTCTCCCACTCTTTCCGACACTGTTCGAGCAACCACATCCCGGTAATATTTTTCAGGAAACGGGTCGTCCCGTCTATACCGCCTTCGTTCGTAAAGTTATGCAGGAAGGATTCTTCCGAGATAATCGGTTCTTCCGTTTCGATCCCCATAAGGCTCCATGTGCCGCTGCTAAGATAGGCAAACTCCCGGTCCGCCGCCGGAACAGCCGCGACAGCCGAAGCCGTGTCGTGGCCGGCAACTGCTATGACCGGCACTTTGCCGATCCCCGTTTCCCGTGCAAGCGCATCGGTCAGCTCCCCGACAAAAGTTCCCGGCATCACTACCGGACGCATAATGGACGGAGCTACCCCTGCCGCTTCCAACAAGGACGCTTCAAATTCCTTCGTCACCGGATTCAACAGTCCGGAAGTGGAAGCATCCGTATATTCACAAACCTTTTTACCCGTCAACAGGTAAGAAAGCAGATCGGGCATAAACAGTATCTCTTCGGCAGCCTCCAACGGCCCGAAACCTTCCTTTTTAGCCCTGAATAACTGGAAAACACTATTAAAATTCATGATCTGTATACCGGTAAGCCGGTAGACTTCCGACCGGGGAACACGCTGGAAATATTCTTCCGGCGCACCGTCCGTATAAGGATCGCGATACGCACGCGGTAGCCCCAACAGTGTGCCGTCTTCCGCCAGATACCCGAAATCCACCCCCCAAGTATCGATCCCGATAGAGTCCGGGAGCAGGTTCCGGCGTGCACAAATCGTAAGGCTTTCTTTCAAGGCATCATATAACCGGTATATGTCCCAGTAATATTTCCCATGCAACTCCATGATCGCATTCGGGAAACGGTGAAGTTCCTGCATTTCAAATTTGTCACCAACCAAAGTGCCTAACACGGCACGTCCACTGGTCGCTCCTATATCAAAGGCTAAAAAGTTATATTTCTTCATGGTACAACAAAGTTGTTTGTTTTATGATTGCAAAAGTAAACGGTAAATTACTATCTTTGCTTTTGAAAATGATTTTAAACCTTTCAAATCTGACAGAGGAGATGGAGAAACGACTAAGCGATCAATTGAGATACCTGACGATAAGTGCGATAGACGAAGAGTGGGGAATTGTCGTCACGACCGTCGGTTACCAGTTTATTCCCCCGAAAGGGAACTATCCTCTTTCGAAGCATCCGGACAATTATAACTTCAAGCCACAGACCGGACGAATCCTGAACGAATACCAACTGGTCTATATCACGAAGGGAAGCGGTTACTTCTCTTCGCAATCCTGCAAGATGCAAAAGATAAACGCCGGCACGATGATCCTGCTTTTTCCGGGAGAATGGCACAGCTACTATCCCGACAGCGAGACAGGCTGGGACGAATACTGGGTCGGTTTCCGCGGTGTCCACATCGACCGGCGCGTGGAAAAACGCTTTTTTACCCGCGAGGAACCGTTACAGCACATCGGGCTCAGTGCGACGATCGTCGGACTATATGAAGACATACTGAAATTCGCCTCTCAGGAAAAGACGGGCTACCAGGAGATGATTTCGAGTATCGTCCTTCATATATTGGGTACGGTCTATTATAAAAGAAGAAACAACTCCTTCACGAATACCTACGTTGTGGATAAGATCAACGAAGCCCGCATCCTGATGAAAGAGCAGGTGGAAAACCCGCTGACACCGGAAGAAATAGCTTCCCGCCTGGGGCTCGGCTACTCCTGGTTCCGCCGTATGTTCAAAGAATATACAGGCGTATCGCCCGCCCAATATCAATTGCAGCAAAAACTCCTGAAGGCAAAGGAACTGCTTACCAGCAGCAGCATGAATATCTCGGAAATAGCCTACAGTCTCAAATTCGAGAATGCCGGACAGTTCTCCACCTTCTTCAAGAAGAAAGAGGGCGTGACACCGTCGGAGTTTCGTGAACGGGCGCACTGAGGAATTAAAAATTAAGAATTAAGGGGTGAGTTGGAAGGTGATTTTTTTGTTCATCATATAGTTGACTGCACCATAGATAAACAATCCTAAGAACTGGGCGAGATATTCGTTCAAGTCAAAGATTTCCACCATGATAAGCAAAGCGAGGAATTGGGAACAATAAGCACATCCGAAAGCGATCAGAAAAAGGGGAATCTCACGGCGAAACTTACCGGTGCGGGATGAAAATATCCAATATTTGCTCCAGAAGAAATTATTGATCTGCGCAATCACATAAGCGGTGATATTGGTAGCGATATAGTTACAACCAAGCTTGTCCATCATCAGCCAGACAATCAAGACCGTAATTAACGCATTCAGCGTACCGACCAGTATAAACCGCATCACGCGCACCATATTTTTAGATTGTATGACCAAGTGTATTTCTTGCTGTTTTGTTCTTTGATATCTGAAATTCCGGTACAAATATACAGGATAATATGCAAATATCCATGCAAAAAGTCACAAAGTATGGCGAACAACCCGTATCTTTACCCCATGAAATATTTATTGTTTTACATAATCAGTCTGTTATCTCTCACCGCCTGCATCCACGAGGAATTGCCGCCTGAGGATGGCTTTGCTTTGGAGGAAGGCGACCCGTTACCCGAATTCAGCATTTCCAATCCGGATGGAACGGTATCGAAAAAAGACTTGGAAAATAAATTTGCCCTGATTATTTTCTTCAGTACGACCTGTTCCGACTGCCAGAAGGCCTTCCCGGATATTTCCACTTTATATCATACATACAAAGACGATCCCTCCGTCTGTGTGCTTCTGATCGCACGTGGAGAAACCGAAGAGCAGGTAGCGGCCTATTTCCGGGAACATCAGTACAATATGAAGTTTTTCGCCGATCCGGACCTGAACGTCTACTCCCTCTTTGCCGACAACACCATACCCCGCGTATTCCTTGCCGACAAGGACGGTACGATTATCCTGACGCAAACGGAAAAAGTAGATGCGGGATTACTGATATCGGGCGGAGTAGAACCCCACCCCTACAAGCCTGAAAAATCTTAACATTTAATGCTCAACTGACGTAATACATCACGAATCTTTTCGAATGTGGTGATACGGGTCGGAACCAAAGGCAAGCGTAATTTATTTTCAATAAAGCCCATCGCATTCAGCATGCTCTTCGCTCCCGCCGGATTACCGTCGATAAACAGCAAACTGAACAGCTCCGTAAAACTATGGTGGATCGTGCGGGCGCTATCGTAGTCACCAGCCAATGCCAGACGCACCATACGGCTGAACTCACGCGGGAAAGCATTGCCGATTACGGAAATCACGCCGACAGCTCCCAACGTAATAAGCGGGAAGGTGATACCGTCGTCTCCTGAAATCACATTGAAGTTCGCCGGTTTGTTCTTGATGATATCGTCCATCTGGGTGATATTGCCGGAAGCCTCCTTGACTGCAATCACGTTCTTGAACTCACGAGCGATACGCAGCGTAGTCTCGGCCGTCATATTCACACCGGTACGTCCCGGAACGTTATACAGGACTATCGGTAACGTAGTCGCCTCCGCAATCGCTTTATAATGCTGATAGATTCCTTCCTGGGATGGTTTGTTATAATAAGGTACGACAGACAGGATCGCATCTATACCGTCAAAATTATCGTTTTTCAACTTCTCGACAACCGAACGCGTACAGTTTCCGCCAACCCCCAACACGATGGGAATGCGTCCGTTTACCTTCGTCACGACCAAATTGATTATATCCTTCTTTTCTTCTTCCGTGAGTGTAGGGGTTTCAGCGGTGGTACCTAACACAACCAGATAATCGGTTCCATTCTGCAACTGATAATCTACGAGCCGGGCCAACGCCTCATAGTCTACACTTTCATCTTCTTTAAAGGGAGTGATCAACGCCACACCCATTCCTTTTAAATTTATGTCTGCCATGATAATAATTGTCAATTGTCAACGGTGCTGCAAAAATAAGGAATTTATATCATTTTGAGCGTATCGCCTGCAAATAAAATAATATATGTTCGAATAAATGCTTGATATCTTCACGCTCTGTTACCGATATGGACAAATCATACAAATCTATATCGGCATGCTTCACTCCCACCTTGAATCTGCAAGGATGCTGTAGCATAAGATATTGCATCGGGTAGCAATCGGGGCGCGTAAGATCGATCAGGATATCCGCCTTGACCGTCTTGAACCGTTCCAGCACGACATCGGAAGGAACCTGCCAGACGTTCACATCCTTCTTGGCATGGACCGGGATGCACGAGGCATCTGCCTCCGGATCGCCGGTTACATAGACACACGCCTGCACCTTCTTGTTCTTCTTACGCAGGACGTCCAGACAAGGCTCGACAAGCTCGCGATCGTTTGCCTGATAAAGGACCAGGATATGGCCTGCGTCTTCCAGCGCACAAAACTCATGCTTGCGGCCGGCAGCCCCGGAAGCTAAAGACTGCACTTTCTTTTTAATAAAATAATTCGTCAGTCTCATTCCGCTATCATATTTAAGAATTCGTCTTCGTTTATAATCTTCACACCCAACTTGGCCGCCTTTTCGAGCTTGGCCGGTCCCATATTATCTCCCGCCAGGATATAATCGGTCTTACCGGACACCGAGCCGCTGTTCTTCCCGCCATGCTGCTCGATCATGGCCTTGTACTCGTCACGGGAATGCTTGGCGAATGTCCCGCTGATAACGATGCTCAAGCCTTTCAGCTTCTCGGAACGGTTGGCCAGCTTTTCTTCGGGCACGGACATCTGCAACCCATACTCCATCAAACGGTTCACCAACGTCCTGTTACGCTCGTCGGCAAAGTAAGCGATGATACTTCGGGCGATCCGCTCACCGATCTCGTCCACGGCAGTCAAGTCTTCGAAAGAAGCCTGTTCCAACTGCTCCATCGAATGGAAAGCGGATACCAGGCGTTTTGCCACCGTTTCACCCACAAAACGAATCCCCAATCCATAAAGTACCCGTTCGAAGGGAACCTGTTTGGATTCTTCGAGGCTCGCCATCAGGTTACGGGCGCTCTTGTCAGCCCAACGTTCCAAGCGCAGCAGATCGGCTATTTCCAACGTATAGAGATCGGCCGTGTCCTTGATATAGCCGGCTTCGTACAAATCTTCGACTGTCTCCGGCCCCATATTGATGTTCATGGCCCTCCGGGTGACGAAATGCTCGATCTTCCCCTTGATCTGGGGAGGACAGCCGGCTTCGTTCGGACAATAGTGAGCCGCTTCTCCTTCAGGACGCATCAACGGTGTCCCGCATTCGGGACAAGAACGGATGAAACGGACCTTATCGCCCACCAGCAAACCGCGGGCTTCGACATCGACACCGACAATCTTCGGGATGATCTCGCCGCCTTTCTCCACGAACACCTTGTCACCCAAATGCAGGTCGAGTCCTTCGATAATATCCGCATTGTGAAGGGAAGCACGCTTTACGGTCGTTCCGGCCAGCAATACCGGCTCCAGATTGGCAACCGGAGTGACGGCTCCTGTCCGCCCGACCTGGAAAGACACGGAGTTAAGGCGCGTCACGGCACGTTCGGCCTGGAACTTGTAGGCAATCGCCCAACGTGGGCTTTTGGCCGTGAATCCCAAATTGCGTTGTTGGCGCAATGAATTCACTTTCAAAACGATCCCGTCTGTTGCAACCGGCAGGTTCTTACGTTCGACATCCCAATAGGCGATATAATCGTATATATCCTCCAAGCTGTTGCATACGCGGATCACATTCGGGATCTTGAACCCCCATGAACGGGCCGCCTCCAAATTATCGAAATGCGTTTCCGCCGGCAGCTCCTCTCCCAACAAATAATAGAAATAGGCATCCAGCTTACGAGCCGCCACGACAGCCGGGTTCTGTTGCTTCAGCGTACCCGAAGCAGCATTGCGCGGATTGGCAAAAAGAGGCTCCTCCTGTTCTTCACGTTCCTTGTTCAAGCGGTCGAACTCGGCCCAGGGAAGCAAGATCTCCCCCCTTATCTCAAATGTTGCCGGGTATCGGTCGCCCATCAGTTTCAAAGGGACCGAACGGATTGTCTTCACGTTGGCCGTCACATCGTCGCCACGTGTCCCGTCGCCACGCGTCACGGCTCGGACCAGACGTCCGTCCTCGTATGTCAGGGAAATGGAAGTTCCGTCATATTTCAACTCGGCAACAATCTCGAAAGGCTCGTTCAGGTCACGGGCTATGCGCTCGTAAAAATCCTTCACTTCATCTTCCGAATAGGTATTGCCCAACGAAAGCATCGGATATTTATGCACTACCTGTTCAAACTCTTTGGAAAGGTCACTCCCCACCCGCTGGGTCGGCGAATGAGGATCGGCATATTCGGGATGCGCCTCTTCAAGGACCTGTAACTCCTTCATCATCTCATCGAACTCACGGTCCGATATCGTTGGTGCCGAGAGCACATAATAATTGTAATTATGTTGCTCCAGCGCTTCGCGAAGTGCTTTTATTTTATCTTTTACCACCATTTTTTCAGTTGAAAGGTGAAAGTTGAAAGGTGAAAGTTAAAAAGAAAAATTCATCACTTTCAACTTTCACCTTTCAACTTTCAACTAATATATTAGTTCTACATTATCAATCCACATCGTATTGCCCGGTGAGCCGATATAGGCTCCGCCGTGGCTGGAAGTAAACTGCAGGACGATATGAGTCGGCAATTCACCTTCCGCCGCCCAGCCCACTTCCTGAATAGGGACGCTTTTACCCTGGCTGTTCAAGGCATAACGCTCTTCCACCTGAATCCGCATATAAGGCTTATACTCCGGATGCTTCGTAATATCGCCGTACAAGATAGGGTAGGTCGCATCGTTCACCCAACCGTTGCTGGATTCCGTATAACGCTGCACCATTGTCCCGACACGTTTGGAATAAATATTTCCATCTTTATCTTCCCAACGTTTCTGGAGCAAAAGAATGGCTGCGATCGAATCCTGTCCGGCAACGGTCGTCTTGCGGCTGAAGCCGGTACCGCGGATACGGTCCTTTTCCGGAGCCAGCTTCACCTTATAGTCAAAACGCAAAGCCTTTGGCTTCTTGGTAAACGCCACTCCGCTGTTCAACATGGCCTGCGGGTTCTTGGTCCCCTTGATCGGTTCGTGCACCGTTCCGAGAAAAACAGAACCGGCGGCTACCACTTCGATATCGACCAAGCCGAAAACCTTCACACTTTCCATGCGTGTCTCCAGACGTGCACACCAACCGTCATCCCGTCTTTCAGGGAAGACAGATGTATTCGTCTTC
>OBAO01000570.1_pt1 | contig 35218 bp, 54 predicted proteins | sample 1517541 | NCBI WGS metagenome assembly OBAO01 (sample SAMN04571698, study PRJEB22368) | human gut metagenome | biome: human gut; material: stool | host: Homo sapiens | place: Luxembourg | collected 2012-08-10
GACGCTGATTTGAGAGGCGCTAATTTGAGAGGCGCTGATTTGAGAGGCGCTGATTTGATAGGCGCTTATTTGAGATACGCTTATTTGGAAGACGCTAATTTGAGAGGCGCTGATTTGAGAGGCGCTTATTTGGAAGACGCTAATTTGAAAGACGCTGATTTGAGAGGCGCTAATTTGAGAGGCGCTGATTTGAGAGGCGCTGATTATTCAGAACATACATCTTTCTTGTCATATCAATGCCCAACAGAGGGAAGTTTTATAGGGTGGAAAAAATGCGGGAGATATATTGTAAAACTAAAAATATGTGAGGATGCAGAGAGAAGTTCATCAACATCTCTAAAATGTAGATGTTCAAAGGCGGAGGTATTAGAAATACAAAATATGGACGGAAGTACAGCTGATATAACAGAAATATGTTCCAATTATAATAAAGACTTTATATACAAAGTGGGTGAAACAGTTGAAGTAAAAGACTTTGATAAATGCAGATGGAATGAATGTTCAAATGGGATACATTTTTTTATAGATAGGAATGTGGCTGTAGCTTATAGAAAATGACTATGAAGAATTTTTTAGGTGGAATTAAAAAAGCAGAATTAAAAATTATCGTTGCTGGGGAATCCGGCAATCCTGAAGAATTGATTAAGTCTGCAATATCTGTTACACAATTTTTAGAGGCAAAAGGATTTGATGCTGTAATAAAATTCTCTTATAAACAAACTGAAGACTGGATTAACGAACATAAATTGGGATATGTAACTATAAATTTTGAGAAATATTAATAGAATGAAAATTACTTTCGGGATAATGTCTAATAAATATCAAATAGAAGCATACAATAAGCTTGATGCTTATGCTGCTATATTATTATATTTAGGTGCATATGCTTTACCATTCACAGTTTTATATGAGCCTTATGATATTTTAGGAGATAATTGGGTTGATGATATTGAAAAATTTCTTAGCCTATTTGGAGAAAGAGTTGAGCTTAACCAGTATCTAAGTGAACATCATGATAAAGTAAAAGAAGCATATTTAACTATAAAAGAGATATGAGTTATGGAAACAAATAGGAATATAAATATATATGATAGTTTTAATTTCTGCACGACATTAGAGCAGTCAAAAAGTTTATTAGAACTTGGGCTTAATCCTGAAACTTCGGATATGACATACTTAACGGGTATAAGAGACGGAGAAGAAGAAATATATGGCATTTTGCCATATAAAGAATTAGTACCTGACTGTAGGAAGGGCAATATTTTATATAAAAATGTCCCAGCTTGGACATACTATAAACTATTAACCCTTTTCCCTAAAGAATATATATTATTCTCTCAGATAAGCATGGGAACTAATATCACCGCAGAAGATATCATATCAGTAAATTTATATGAAGGAGTAGAAGGATTATTAACCATTATTAAAAATGAAGCATTTATCGAGAGAATTAATAAGGAATTTTTAATAAAAGAGAATAATTCACCTTGGATTAGTATTAGTGAACAACAGCCTGAACATGATGAATTAGTTTTAACAAGGCTTGAAGCATACCATTTTAAGCCTAAACTAAATGTTTATAATGCCTATTATAAAAGATGGGATACAGACGGAGACGATTTTGATTGTAATATAAGTGATAATGATTTATGGATGTCGATTCCTTCATTTGATGATATAATGAATAGTAACAAATATATTATAAAAGACTTAAAGAGAAGTGAAAAAGAAAGAAATTCCTAAATCGTGCGACTGTAGAAACTGTATGAATGCTGGAGAATTAAAAGACTTCATGGTGTTTTGCAGTGTCTTAAATATATATCGTTCTGTAGGAATTAGACCTTACTGTGCAAAATTTAAAAATAAATAGACATGGCAGAAATAGAAAATGTAGTCATAATAGATAGATTTGATTATGACGAACTGGTAGAAAAAGCAAGGATGACAGATGAAGAAATTAAAAAAGAAGCTGAACGCATTTTTATGCAAGAAAATGGAGTCCTTGTAAGAATTGAGTTTAACGAATATCCCAATTCAAAAAACTTCACAGCTCCTATTGGATTTATCAGAGGCGGAGAAAAAGAAGATATTTATAATGCATTAAATGATATTGAACCAAAAATAAAAGAATGGATGGACGAAAATTTTAGACTATACACAAAAAGATTAAGGGATAAAAATATTACTGAAAAGAATTGCCTCGGACTAAGTAAACGGGTGGTTAATTTAGAAGAAAGACTCAAACTTTTAAAGATTAAATATACATACTTATTATCTTATGCTGTAATAATATCTATGATAACTATTTTCTTATTGTGTAGAATTTAAAAATAAATTGTATGGGAAAGTATATTAAACTACATTATTATTTTTATAATTACAGATTTCAAAAAATGAACTTTGCTCTGTATTAATATACACAGATAGTATAAAACTTGTCTCAAGTTATGCCCATTATGGAACTGGAAGTATTGTAACGATGAATAATGGCAAGTCGATAAATGTAGTAGAGACGATAGAAGAAATTAAAAATATGTTGGATATTAAAATATAAGAAAATGATACAGACAAGAATAAATCACGCGGACATCTCTTGGGAAGAATTCCCTATTTTAGCGTTTAATCCAGATTTAAATGTTATTATTATAGCCTTAGAAAATGGTGATTATTTAAAGGGAACTGTAGTCAATTCTGATAACCCAGAACATCCAATTGGGAAATACTACGAATATTGGGAAAAATCCCAATTTTGCCCTTTTGAAGATGAAGTAATATTAAAAAACAAAAGCAAATAATGATATGATTAAGGAACAAATAAAAAAGATTAACCTTACTTGGGAAGATTACCCGCTTTTAATGTGGAGCCCAAAATTAGGTATTATGATTATAGCTTTAGATAATGGTGATTATCTAAAAGGAGCTATATGTTATACAGAAACTGATAATTTTGTAGTTGGTATATATAGTGAAAAATGGGATAAAAGCGATTTCACTCCTTTTTTAGGCGAAATGACATTAAAAAATGATTTATAATGAAAAAGGTATTTTATTTCTTCTTCTTAGGGCGCAAACATAGATTATTCGCTAAAAATAGATATATTGCTAATCAGGCAAGAGCTATGTATTGCATTAAAGAATTCTCGGAGTATGAAAATATAACTGAGGAAGAATATTTTTCAGGAGATAAAACGTTAACTAACCTTTTTAAGACAGAAGAAAGATTTAAAAAATACAAGGAGAAAAATTATTTTGAAATATTATGTAGTTATAACACGATAGAGCAATTATGAAAAAAATACTCGGAGCGCACAACGCAAACACATATCTGAGACCTCGCAAATGGTGGATGAAGCTGATTAACTTTACGTCAAAATGCCAAAAATTAAGTATAGAGGAACAGTTTGAACATGGGGTAAGATATTTTGATTTCAGGATTAGATACAATAAAAAATATGAATGGGTATTCTGTCACGGGCCGATTGAATATAAACGTGAAGATGATATTTTTTATTTGCTGATAAAAAAAATTAGTAAATTCGTATTTACTAACAAGGATGAAAAAATATATATCAGGTTCATTTACGATGATACTTTTAATAATCATACGGTTCTTTATGACGTGCTTAAGCCATATCTCAAGTTTGTAATTAATTATTTCAATATTTATTCAAAGGGAAATGTTATATGTTTGGATGTTATTCGAAAAACAGACTGGTCGGTTATGATAAAAGAGAATGAATCTAATTTAAGCCTCGTAGACTGTTTCAGGAATTACAGAAACTACAAATGGATTCCTTTCCCGCAAAGGTATATATCTAAACATAAAGAACATTATCAAGAAATCATAGATAATACAAAGGTCGAAAAAGATACAGTATTCCTATGTGACAGAGTAGATTTATTCAAAATAAAATAATATGGCAACAAGTAAAAGAACATGGCAAAGATTCGAGGCAGCAGTAGCAGCCCTTTTTGGAACTAAAAGAGTCCCTCTTTCCGGTAGCAATTCAGGACATAATACTCACTCCGACTCTATGCACCCTGATATTTACATAGAATGCAAACTACGTGAATCGTTTTCGATATGGAGATTATTCGATGATACTTCTAAAAAAGCTAAGAAAGAGGGGAAAATACCTCTTGTAGCTATAAAGGAAAAAAACAAAAAGGGATGTTTATTTATTATAAGTCCTGATAACTTAAAAGAGTTAGCGGATTTATACAACTCGGATAAACAAGAAAATGAACGAGAAATATACGTTGAATTATAAAATTTAATATATTTGCGTATGGAAATGATTGTTATTGAAATAGATTTGAGCCAAATCCCCTCGGATAAAATAAAAAATTTCCTGCGGAAAAATGGGAATGAAGCCAATGTTGTTAAGCTATGTGCATGTAAACGTAAACAGCCAGACCCTTACGGAAGTGACATTACAGTTTACATAAATCAAAATGCAGAAGAAAGATTGTCAAATCAACCTAAAATATTCTGCGGTAAAGGAGTTGAAATAAAAACAAATAAAACAGAGACACAACAAAACAATAATAGTCGAAATAATAATAATGATGATTATCCTTTTTAAAATATAAATCATGGAAACAGAGGAAATTTTAAATATTATACAAGCGTCATTAAAAATATGCGCTGAGAATATTAAAGCCCGTCACTGGACTATGGTAGGGCACGACTTTATGACTTATCATCCGTATTTTGACGAAATAAACGAAAAACTAATAGATTTTGTAGATGAAATTGCTGAAAGCACTGTAGTAACCGGAGGGATACCGCCCTATAATTTTGAACAATATTTAAAATTTTCCTTTATAGAGCCTATTAAATTTATTCCTTCTCTTGAAATGATGCTAAAGGATACTATATCAGAATTACAAAAGATATATTATTATATAAATGATAACTTCAACCAATTTGACGATACAACGGCAGATTTAATGGTTAAAATAACAAGAAAAATAAGAGACAAATACCTATTCTTCTTAATTCAATCTACCAGACTTAGTTTTAGTTAAACATATAATTCTCTTTATTATTCATATTTTTGTAATTCATTCCCGTTTGTTTGTGAAAATAGACGGGATTTTTTATATATTTGTACATATCATTAAGTACAGCATTTCGGAAAACAGAAAAATTGGCAAATGAGGCTCCCCAAATTGTGAAATTCGGGGAGTTTTTATATATTTGCATAGTGTTTAATATTCGTATGTATCTACAACGGTTTGTGAAAATAGTTGTCACCACTTAATTTTTTTCATATTAAATGATAATGTAAAAAGGCTACAACGAAAGTTGCAGCTTTTTTTTTAATAGCATGAGAATATTTCTATCCTCTATACTACCAACACACTAAAATGTTAGAAAATTCCATTGTGCACCAAAACCGAGATATGGAGAAAATTTATTACAAGAAATGGCGTAACCATATCCTGCCTGCAATCCTAAGCTGAAGCGGCTTTTCTTTTTTTTAATATGCGTTTCAGTTTTTGTTATGGTTAAATACTTGACTGGAGAATAAACCTCTATCTTTTTAGCCTCTACCTTATATCCGGTCATACATATTGAATATGTAGAATCTTCAAAACAGTATTCAGATATCGGTATTTCTACTTCTGCCGGCTTAGAAAGTTCAGGAACATACAACGTGTCCCTGATAGTCTCCTTTATTTTGATGTATTTTGGAATCAAAAGCGTGTCAATGATAGTATCTACCCTCGTTATCACGAAAGTGTCTGTATGAGCCTCTATTTGGGGTGTATTGGCATGTTTGCCTATGACATAGCCACAAGCAAAGGACAGAAAGAGCGAGAGAACCAATAACACCCCAAATTTTCTCATTTCTTAAAATATAATTCAGATTCTGCCTTCCTTCTCCTTACAAGTCCTGAAAGCACTTCTTTCCCCGCATATATCCATTTCTTGAACTCATTAGCGATAGTAGGGTCATTCGGATTTAATTTCACTTTACGCAAAAGTGTAGAATCCGAAAAGTTCTTCACCCCGACATTATAAGTAAAAGAGACTAATGCGTCAAACTGGTTTTGTGTCAATTCCACATCCATAGTTGAGCCGGATACTATATCTACAGCATTAGAAATATCATCTAAAAGAAATTCCGTTGCTTTAGCCTCTGTTATTACATCGCCTTCTTTTACATTATATGTATGCCCATACCCGATAGTCCATACTCCGGCTGGACACTTATATGCAACCAGTCTTAACCCCTCAAATTCCTTTATAAGGTTAAGCCCCTTTTCTCCTATTTGATTCAGATGCTTCATGTGTTTCAAATTCTTTAAAATATGGTATTTCCTTTACTATCTCAAAGCTTAATATATAATGTATAAAAGATATTGCCCTATTATTCGGAAGCAATGATTTTATGTTAGTCAGTATGTTCAATGAATAAAAATACGTGACGATTGCTACAATTGCCGATATGCACTGTAACGCCATTTCTTTGTTATGGAATTTATTACCTATAAAATAAACGCTCCCTACTAAAAGATAAAACACTAACATCTCACATAAGCAGAAGTAAAACTTTTTGCATTTAAACGTTTTCTGTTTTACAATGATATCTTCTATCAATCCTATTATAAAGTTTATCAAGAATATATAAGCGATAATTATAACATAATCATATATAGGGGCTATGTAGCTTATTACTACAGCAAATAAACTCCCTAAAAATCCCTGAAATCCTCCCGCCTGATTCTCCATAATATTATTTCATTAAAAATACAATCACATTAAATATAACATTATAAGGTTTTGATATACTATCTGCAAAAATTGTAACAGAATTAGCCCCATAATTATATTGAACTTTAGGAAATATTTGGGTATTACTATCATTTAAATTATATGCGCTTACTATTACTGATTGTATTTTTGCTCCAGTAAAATTTAAAGACATTTGTGGATTATTTGAGCCTCCAAATGTACCGCCATTAGGAATATTTGGTGTTTCAAATAATGTTGTATTATTTATCGCGTCATTAGTTTTCTCTAATTGGGATGAATTTGCGTATATTGCATATCCGCCTAAGAAATAAGGAGTCAGGTTAAGTTTATCATCAGTAACGGCAAGTGCAGCAATTTTCGAGGAGTCTATGCTATAATCTATAATTTTTTCATTTGATACTGAACCGGATTGTAGTGCGTCATTAGATATTGAGCCTAATCCAATGTTCCGTTCTGTTACTTGATAATCCCCTATTTTAGCAGAGGTGACGGCTCCGTCAGCTATATCTGGAGTCGAAATAGTACCGTCAGCTATCTTTTCGGAGGTGACGGCTCCGTCAGCTATCTTTAGGGTTCCTACAGCCCCATTTGCTATGTCTGATAAACCTATACTTGACGGTAATACCAGATTCGCCCGCCAATCATATGTGTGATAGAATGAATACCCGTCCATACCTACAGCCCATGTTAAGTCGATTGTAGCCACTTCGGATATTCCTGTAGGTTGAGTATTGCTAAATAATGCTCTTTTTATAGCTGTATATTCTTGCCCTGTTTCTGACGAACGTTGTTCTACATCGCTTAACCATACATATACAGTCGCTCTATTTTGTTCTGTAACAGTAAATGTTTTATTGCAGGTCGCAATTATTATAGTCCCTGTAGCTAATGACGGTAGAGATGAAGAGGTTTTAAATATAAGCTGGGTAGTCCCAGATGTAAAAGTAGCCGAATCCATCTCATTAGACATACTAATATCAATGAATTTGTAATTACTTGCCCCTAAAAATATCCCTAATGCGCTTTGCCAGTTATCAAATGCGCTTACTAAGTCATTTATATAAACAAGATTGCCATCATCGTTTATATATGATAATATTGTGTCTTTGAGCATATTGTACTGATTTTAGTTTATATTTTATCCCCCATATTATTAATGAATCTACAGTTTGGGTAAATTCTGAAAATGTATCTTTATTTTCTTCTAAATAAGACGGGTAATTTATAATTACTCCTGTTGTCAAAGATGAAGTATATAAATATGACTTTCCCCCAGCCGTATAGTCTTTATCGCTCCAATATACTTTTTCGCCAGCTTCATAATCTGAAGGATATAGATATACTTTATTTGAAGTGATATTTATAGCCTCTATATGCCTCCCGTCAGGGTCGTATAGGTCATTAAGAATATCTATTACTTGTTGCTTCCCATATTGGCAGGCAGCGATTTTATATGCCCGTTGCCTTTTTGTATTATATTCGTTCCATAGTAAGATAAAAGGATATAACAAACATAACAACAGCTTATAGAAGTTGTTCAACCTGTATTCATTATTTACCATATAATTAGGTCTGTTTATCTGGTAAATAAGTTTAGGTATATTTATTTCTCTAAACGGGAACATAGCTAATATTTAAATCCTCCGCAAAATTAAAATATCCTGATACTAATTTTATCCTTCCATTTTCCGCATTATATGTCAGTGACCCATTTGTAGAAACAACGTCAGGGATATATGCTGCTTCAACTCCTGATACTTCTTGGAAGGATTTTTCTAAATCGTTTATGAACAATGGAGCGCCTAACACTATATTCTGTTGTATAGTCGTTTTCATGGATTCTATATCATTTTTCACCTGAGCAAGAGAATTGCCGGCACTGTAATACACTGTCATACCTTCAGGGAATGTTAATATATCCGGTTCTCGGCTCTGTATAAATAGATTGAATCCCAATGGTATAAAATTTTCGTAGTAATCTTTGAATGCCGTAAGCTGGTCTGAACTCAAAGGAGTTAGATTGCCTGTATTGTCGGTAGTAGCTACATTTAATATTATACCTCCTTCAGACGTCGATACTGTAGCCTGCTTTATAATCCTGTTATTTTCATTTATAGGATTATACCCCATTTCTTTAGTATCATTATCCAAAATTACCAGATTATCCCCATATTGGAAATATAAAGCCTTATCCAGATAATAATCTTTACGTGTTACTCTTAGACTCCGAGCTGTATTGGCTATATTATCTTCTGAAAATAGTATCTCATTGGCTACTATATTGAATATAGTAGAAAGAGCGTCTACAAGACGCATCCATATAGCAGAAGCAGAAGTGTTTACGTTCTGGAATAAAGACTGTATAGCTATTATTATTTGTTGTCTTAAATCTTCCATAATTACTTCGTTCTTAATCTATATAACTCTGCATCTATAAAAAACCAAACTTGGCTTGCTGACGGATTGTTATTTGACGCAAAAGCCGTAATAGTATAAACTATCCTATCGTTGGTATTTGCATCGAAATCAGTAGGCTCAAATGCCAAATCTGTCATTAACGGGGGAATACCGTTATCCGTCACAACTTGTACTTTTGTAGTATTGTAGGGTACTGCTATTTTACATGTATGGTTATTGTCTATCAAAAAATCTGAAGCCTTTAAATTAATTACGGACGTAGCAGCCGAATAAACTCCTAATATATAATCGCCTGGCTTTGGATAGTCGAAAACATTAGCGGTTTGATATTTAAATGAGCCTGTCGGTATACTATTTTTAATAGTATCTACATTATAACTCGTCAATTTGAAAGTATAGGTACCCCTTGACGAATTATATGTAATAACTCTTAACGTAATAGTGTTACTAGACACATCGACAAAACTAACTGTATTTGTCAAGTTGGACGTTATTGTCGCTACAAATATTCTGTAATTGTTTAATGCTGCTAAATTTGTACGACTATATACAATATTAGCCGAGCTTACTTTAGATACAAAATCAGTCCATCCAGAAGAGACAGAATTAATTACATTGGATATAGCTGCTGAAGAAGAACCATCATTAAGATTTATAAATGAGTTAGGCATTTCCAACATAGTAGGTCTACCCCCGAATTTTGTTTCTCCCCACTCATTTATAGCATTCACAGTCGTAAATGCAGAGGCGGAGACTTGTATAGGCTCATTTCCATTTAAATCGCTCTCTGTATATTCTGATAATGATGTTATGTCTACATATTGTACTGCCATATATTTAAGATTTAAATACTCCTAATACTTCTTTCCCGTTCATGCTATATACCGCCCTTATATCTCCCATACCCGTAGAATGATAATAAGCGACTTTGCAATTTTCGGCTTTTTGAACCAAATATAAGGTATCTTGTTTATCTCCTACAGTAGTTTGGAATATTACTTCTTGGTCTCTTTGCTCAAATGTAGCATTTATATCTGAAGTAATCTCTACTCTTTGAGATTTTTTTTCAGGGTCATAGGCTACATAAAAATATCCTATACCGTCAGACCACTTTTTTTGTTTTCTAATTATAGCCATATATACAAAACTTTAAATTGCCCCCCCCACGAATTAACATATTTTTGCATACATGAGAGGGACAAACATAATGTTAAGATACAGTAAATGTCGTGTTGGTTGTAACTTGTACATTGACTACCGAACCGTCTTGTGGAACTGTAATCTCTGCTGGGGAAACTTCCAATCTTGCAGCTCCTGCACTCTGTGTAATCGTTAATGTCTGTTTTACAGATTCGGATGAACCTTGGATAGTAAATACCTGTGTTCTTGGAACTACAGTATCATTCAACACATAATTAATCTCTATTGAGAATTCGTACTTGTGGTCAGCCCCTGGGTCTCCGGAGATTGCAACACCATTAGTTGCAGTTATACTCCCGTCTGCTGTAAATTGTTTGTCTCCTAAGTCTTCTTCAACAATATCACCGCCCTCTACACTGAATTCTAACTTAGGGCTGTTAGATACTCCTGTTATTGTAACTTTACCAGCTGTGGCAGGAACTGTTACTCCTGTACCTGCTTGTTCTAAAGTGATAAACTCTGGTGCAGCAGCTAAATTTGCTGTTATCGTTTTATTCGGTGAAACACCTGCCGCTGTAATAGTAAAAACTGATTTTACTATTTCACGGTTACCTACATTTGCCGATTCTGCTTTTAGGGTTAATTGGGTATCCCCTGTACCGGTATTCGGGGATAATATTACATGCCCTTTTGTTACATCTGCCATAATTATAAAACATTAAAAGTTGAGTTTGTATATATATTTACATATTGCTTGTCCCCATTTTGAGGAACCGTAGTAAATGACGGTTGCACTTCCAAATAATATCCGCCTTCTATCGAATCTAATATCTGTTCCAATTGTTTTTCAAATTCTTCATCCGATAAAAGATTTGAATTATACGGGAATTCAGATGCTCTTATCAATGTGGCATTGTTTGAAGTTTGAAGCCCTTCTACATCCAATTCTTGACCTACTGTCAGTTGTGGAGTATAAGACAACAGCCCGTTTAAGGATAATATTTCGTCTATCTGAGAATAATCCCCGCAAACGTTCAACAAAACATCAAAAATCGTATCTCCATATTTAACTTTGTATGCCATATTGCCTGTATTCTGAATTATATACTACTTGCAACTCATATTCATATACTCCAGATTCCTCCGTCTCTTGTACGGAAATTTCTGCTATACGCCCACCGTCATTTAATATTTGATTCTCGGCTCGTGTAGCTAATTCTGTAGCTTCGTTCTGATTCACGTTTATAGCGACTTCCTGAAACCCTACTCCGATACTTGGATTATCTATGCTGGCTACGCTTTTCATGAATATTAATGTTCCATTCTGTACGCTACATGAATCTATAATAACCATATCCGTATCAAATACGATATCATTATTCTCTATATCAAATTTAAAATCTTGCATATAACAGAAATTTCACCCCTAATATAATAATTAAAAATTTAATGTGTAAACGTTTTGTCCTGAAAATCTTCCTGATTGAAATCTTTTGCCTTTGAACTCGGTGCTGGTACTCCTACATTAGACACTGTACCTGTTCCTATTCCAGTGGATGGAACAACCTCAACATGCGTACTTATCGATGGTATGGTATGCGTATGGCTATTGAATGCTTTTACAAACTCGTTCAGTTTCGCTTCCAACTTCTCGATATATATCATAGGGCTCTCCCCGCCATTTACCTTGACTATTTTGTCTTGCATCTCTATTGAAGTTTCCCCTACTTTTATATCTAATTTCGCGTTGTCAGTCGTATTTGTATATGTTATACCGTCCTTATCCATTGTAAGGAGCTGCTTTTGGCTATCTTCTAACATCTCGAACTGTACAGATACTGACTGCACTTTAGAGAACTTTATAGGGAAAGATAGGGAAGAATCCCCTTGCACGAACCCCAATACACAATTGCTGCCTATTTCTGGGATTTGTATCACAGAAGTAGAATCATGGGGGATAATGGAAAGAGGGATATTGAACATTTGGTTATCATCGTCCGACACGACATCAAATGTTAGCTCTTCCATATTTACTCCAGTAACTTCACCATATACTAAAGATACTGAAGAATAGCTTTTCAACACGTTCCTTAAATTATCCCCTAATTCCTGCATTGCAGAATCGAACTTGGAGCTTTTTCTATAACTTAAAACATCCATTCTTCATTTGTCAATTTTGATGAAACATGATATCCGTTTTCGTTGAATTCCCTTCTTATCCCTAATACATACAGATTCGCGCTGTTTTCAGGGAATAATGTATCAGTGAAATTTACATAGTCGAACAAATCTATGCGAGGATATAACAACGTCGTTATTGTTCCGCTATTATATTCCCCCTTTAATCCTTGATACGCATTATTTGCGAATTCTTCCAACCCTTCTCGTGTCTGTATAGAACTGCAATTCAATCGGATAGGTCTGCCATTTCCTTTATTCCCTACATTTATTGTCGTACGCTTTCCGTTTATATAGCTGTTTACCGTAACATAAAAATTCTCGAATTTCCCGTTTTTAGGAGATACATCTCGCTCTATTACATTTACAGAAGTGTTTAATTTTATGGTTTTTTTCTGGGTGTATTTTAAGCCCGTTCCCATAAATAATTTCCCTTCTGGGTCAATGCCCGTATAAATGCCGAATTTACGCATTAACATCTGTGCTGCTTCAAAGGGGCTGACTCCCTGCCATAATTTTTCGTTGAATGTCGAAGTAGCGGTATAATCGGCTACGGAAATTTCTTCATAATCCCCTGTAAGATTGTTATCCGAACGGTATTTCTTGAATGCCTCATTTCCTACATCGCAACAGACTTTCAACCCTTCATATATCGAGGTCTCTTGTGTCCAATCCTTATTTACGACTCCAAATCTCAAAATAAAACATTTGTCCTCACATACAAGAGTAGTCGGGAACCCTGATTTTATTTTCTTTATAAACCCGTCAAATACGAGCATTTTCCCCGCTTCTGGGTCATTCTCGAAATTTATGTTTACCTGTTCCCCGTAATTGATATTATGGTAATAGGCATATACTTGTATATGAGCCCCTATTTTTATATTAAGCCCTTCTACATCAATTTTAGAACCAGTAATTATTTCATCTCCTTTCAAATAGGCAATAGAATAAAAAGGCAACGTTATTTCCGCTGTTTCCGCCAGCTTCATAACGGTGTTTTCGGATACGAAAGAAACAAAGTTCAATATCTTTTTCCCTTCTATCCAGACTTCATTGCCACACCTGAAAAAATTACAATAACATTTCATTGTTTTTCTACAAATAATGTTTGACGCGTTAAATCTACCTCAAGCAAATTAAGGGTAATATTGGTAACTGTAGACCCTTCTTGTGGGTCTATAGTATATCTCGCCAATACGACGAACTGTATCCCTACCTCTTTATTCGTGAAATTATTATATATGGCGAATACCGATTTGTTTTTATACAAATCATTTATAACTGTCGCAAATTTGACTATATCGCCAGCCATTGCGCCTTGATTCTGCCGGAAAGACATAGGGTCATACCTCCCATTGTCGTTTATAGGCTTCCTTTCAAGTTTTATTCTTAATATTATCTCTGCGGGGTTGTATGAAGTCATTTCATATATTGCTGACCCGTCTACCAATTGGCTTTTGACAATATTTTTTGATGCGTTTATAGATAAGCTGTAAGATAACGGCAAATAATAATCGCTTATCCTGAAAATATAGTCATTCTCATTTGTCACGGAAATAAGATTGTCTTTCGCGTTCGCGCTTGAAGCGGAATATCTGGTTTTTTGGTTTATCAATGAACTCTTAACCTTATTCCCTATCCCATTGATATAACCTCCTTCTGATGATATCGGTATCACTGATTTTACGATTCCTACAGAAGAAAATGTAAGGGCTAATGCCGTAGCTGCCGTTTGCTCCGCATCTCTTATCGTATCCCCCGCTTTTGCAAGCTCTCCCCTTATATTTTGCGGGATAGATACGGTATTTCTGAATTTATCTTGTAATTCAGACCCTGAACTCGTTTTATAATCATTCTCTTTTGTCATGTTAACGGTGTTGCTTGGTTAAACGCTATATTTAAACCTCTCGCTATTGCCTGTGATACATAATCCTCTATTTCCCTCATTATTGTTGATGGGTCGGTAGTATTTATGTGGTTGTCCATGTCTACTATGGACTTGTTGAAATTTATAATCAGAGATTTACTTCCCTTTGATAAATCTTTCATACGACCCGTCTCATCTTTAACTGGAGATACTGTAGGAGCAGGAATAAACTCTTTTGAAGTTAATTCAAATGCCCGTGATAACGCTTTCAAATCAGGGGTATAATATCTTAATCTCTTTATTAAATCTTTTGCCTCCTTTGTCCCTAAATTATTAAGATTATTGAAAAGGGTTTCTATATCATCAGCACTTAATTTTATATCTTTTACAGCGGATGTTAAATAACCGGATTTATATAATTTATCATCTGAAGGCTCTCTATATAAATAATTCGTCCTAAGAATTGTGCCTTTTAGCTTATTAATCGCTTGCTCTTTCGTAAGATTATATTCTGGCACCTGAGACCACAATGCAGCCGTAGTCCCTGATGCAAGTCCACTGACAACAGACCCTATCGGGCCAGCAGATGAACCCACTAATGCGCCTGAACCAAATCCTCCTATAAAAGAGCTAATAGTAGGATGTTCATTTATCCAGTTTATTATTTTACTTACTACGTCTATAATACCAGAAATAAAGGAATCGAAAGCAGATATAGCCTTTTGAAATATTGAACCATCATACCCCTCTCCGAATATCTTGTACAGCTTAGATAATGATTCGTTTATATGTATACTTGTGTTTGCTATATCTTCATAAAAGTCTTCTAAATACTCTAATTTATCAGCCTCTAAACTTTCTTCAGATAATTGAACACGACCTTTCAATACCCCCGCTCTGGGCAATTCAAATTGTCCTATAAATTTTTCAAATGCCTTTATTAAAGCTTGGGGATTTTCTCTAATAAATGAATATATATCTTCTCCTTTATTCTTTGATTGCGCTCTAAGGTCAAAAACATACTTCTCGATTAAAGGCACTGACTTGAAAAGTTCTTTCATGTCTATACCTTGCCACGTAGTAAGTAATTGTTGCAAGTTCAACCCGACTATCTGCAAATCTCTGCCTGAAACAGCAGAAATCTTAGCTGCTAATTGTCCGAACCATTGGGCATCTCTTGACGATAATTTTGTATCTCCTACAGTTAATCCCGTCATTGTATTCATCAAAGATACTAATCCGGCTCTGGAACCTCCTGTTTGCGTAACAATGTCTGTAGCATTACGGAACATCTCATTATATCCGCTCCCTTGTGCTAATCTTGCCATATTATATTGTGAGACATTCGATATCGCTTGTGAGGTTTGTTCGCTCATGAGATTATTTCTACCCCAACGGTACAATAATCCGCCTCCGGCTATAGACACCGCTTTTAACCCGACAATCCCTCCTAACGTCCCAATGACAGATTTTAATGCCGGAATAGCCTGTAATGCAGCTTTACCTACAGAACCTATCAGGTTAGCAAAGTTCCCTAAATTCCTTTGCCAACCTGAGTAAGTAAATGAATTTGCAATAAAATTATTTGAAAATCTTTGTCTTGCCTGATAATATCTATCTATATTCCTTAGTAAATGGCGATTATTTGCAAACGGATAACGATATGCAGCATAATTCATCCTCCGCCATAAATTCATGCGTTCTTCTGGGATATGAGGATAAGGGTTATATCTTCTCCCTCCTGCCGGATTATTAAAGCTACCTCCCCTACCACCTATATTGTTTGTTATACTTTTTAAGTTCTGGGCTTTCTTTATAGCGTCGTCCAGTTTAGCATTTAGGTCTCCCTTTAGATTAAGCTCTATTTGATAGATATTAGGCATAGCTTATTTCTTTTTGTCAATTTTAAATGGTGCAAAATTTACATTGTCCATTATCCATAATGCAAGACAATGATACTTCTCTATCTCTTCCAAAGTTAATGATTCTGTTACCTTATTAATAGGAATATGGAAAAAATGTGATACTAATGCTTTTTTTACCAAAAGCGGGTCTGTCTTGCTATATTGTGTTAATTTATATTCTATTTCTGCTCGGGCATCTGCATATTTAGGGTTTTCCCTGCCCGATTGATAAAATTTATCAAATCCTCCTGTACTTGTTCTGAAGAGAACAGAGACAGACATGCAATCCCGTCACTTGAAATCCTTTTTGCTAAAGTCTTGTCAACGACAAATATATTAACGTATTTTATGGCGTCGTTTATCTTTCTCTCTGTCGTCGTATCCGAATTATCCAACAAAGAAGTAATGAAAATTGAATCTTCCAACCGTGTACGCTCTGCATGTCTTAATTCCACGTCTTCTGTTACTTCTATTTCCTCGAATATCCCTTTTTTGTCGGGTAATTTCTCTACAAATGTGAAATTTGAAACTTTAAATGTGCTCATGTGTTGATAGTTTTAAATGTAAAAAGGAGATAGGGGAATAATCCCCTATCTGATTAAATAGCTATTGGTTTAACTCGTCTTATAAAGTCTATAGCCCTGAAATTCAAGGTTACTAAAGTCTGAGGGTCATTAGCATTGACCTCGAAAGAATCATTGCTAAATTGTGCTCCTGTATAGGTCAAAGTCGTATTAGTCGGGGTTAAATCCGCCCTGTTGCTGAACATGATAGTAACGGTAAGTCCTTCAGGAATATCAGTTAATGACGGTCTCAACGTAGCTGATATCCCGTTATAACTGTTTATTAACCTGTTCCATTCTCCTGATTGTATAACAAAAGAACCTGAATAGGCTTTGTTTATACCTTTTACGGAAATAGGAGTTTCAGAACTTATTGCGTAAATCTCATTTACCGACTTTTCTATACTTCCCGAAAAATTCTGCGCTGTGAACAATTGTATAATTGCTCCATTTCCTAAGTTTACCCAAACTTGGACGTCAGCACTTGATATTATTAGTCCCGATTGGTTTGCCATAATTTTAAGAAATTGAAGTTACAAAGAATGTTGTTACAAAGGCTTCACGCATTGCAGGGTTCGGTACTATACTTATAGTCACTTCCAAAGCTTCGGATTGTATGTAATTATCATCCTTAGCCTCGAAGTCGAAATCTATCGCCCCAGCTTGCCCAGCGTTTATTCTCGGAGTGATATATTGGGCTGTAAATTGTGATATAGCTGAACTCTTAAAAGCCTGTAATATCTGACCTGAAGAATCACAAGGGATATTCTGGTTGATATAATAGGTAAGGAACTGTTGGGCATCATCGCAAACCGCATTGCCGACAGCAACTCTTTCTATCTTGTTTAATGCCATAGTAGTGGCGTTGCATGTCGCCCCGTCGTTGTAATATAACCCCTCTATACCTAACCTGTTACGGGTAAATATATATCCTAATGGGGCTACCAGATTCGCGAGAGTGACGTCATACCCGTTTACGGGTGTACCAGTTTTTGGGTTGCTGGATACAGAAGCCAAATCACTATCCGTAAAATATTCTTCCGTAGCTACAGAACCCAAAGCTACATTCCCGATAGATGCAGCTATACTCCGGCTCGCTCTTACTCCCAATACACGCCCTACAGAAGACAACCCGTTAGGAGAAGAACCGGTAACGCAATATGCTACACTTGGATAACTCATAGCCGAGCAATCCATAAGTTTAGCTATCTCTGTTGCGCTGCTGAAAGTCCCCTGCTTGATATACGCTCCGTCAAATACACCAACCATTCTGATGCCCAATTCAAACATGTTAGTCAAGAATGTCTGTATCTGATTGAGTGCTTCTTGGTCTGTCTCATTGTTCACGCCTTCACCATATTCAGGAGCTGGCAATGTCCCTTTAGATTGGCAGAATCCTATTGCACGAGGTCTGTTCTTATAACTACCTGAGATAGTCTTGAATATTACCGGCTGTAATGCTGTATAGAAACTTGCAGTAGAGAAGTTTATGCTTCCCGTCGTTTGAACGAGGACAATCCATAACTTAGTCCCTGCTGAAGCTGCACCGTAAAACTCGCTGATGTGTTGGTATAGCATAGTCTTCGCTCCGTCACCTTCCGCCCATTCTGAAGTTATCCCTAACCCTTCGGCTGCTGATAACGAAGTTATCATATAAGGGGTGTTTAACTCCAAGTCTTCAGGTAAATTAGATTCCGCACCTGCCACATCAACAACCAAACAAGAAATAGATTCGTCTACTTGGTTACTCCCAATAGACGTATCTTTTAATGAAATATGTATTCCTGTTGTTGCCATAATTATTCTTCTTTAGGTGGTCTACCTTTTGTTTTCTTTTCTGAGTTTTTCCGAGCCTCTTTTAACGCATTGAATTCGCTTTTAATAGAACTATCTATTTTAAGCGGTTCTTTCTTGTTCTTAGCGGAATTGTTGGGCTCTGGCGGGTTATATGATTCTAACACATTTTTAAATTCCTCATTGTTCAGAGGCAGGTTATCCATCGTAATTTCCGCCCACAATAATTTATATTTCCTCCGTTCAAAGTAATCATGTGCTTGTCTTCTGGCATCTATTTCCCTTCCGAAAACTTTGCCGTTTTCACATGCGTATACTTTTCCGCGAGATTTTACCAATGCGTATAGATACTGGAAAAAGCCTTCTTGATAATTAGTAAGTTCCATATTGTTTATTGTTTATTTTGTGTGTTGGTATTCAAGCAGGGGATTTTGCCCCCTGCTTATTATTTATATTATGCACCTGCTGCTACTGCTGGAGCTACTCCATAGATTCCTACTCCGTCTTTACGAGCTGCACCGGCTCCCATACGAGTATCCATAGACATTTCCCATGCCCAAAGGGTAGGTTCTTGTTTCACGAATACATTTGTACGACCTACACCGATAAGGAATTGAGAAGGCAAGAACCCGATAACGCAACCGTAAGCCTTAGCGTTAAGAGTAACCGGTGTATAATCAGAGTCTATCGTGTGACCTTCTGCTAAAGGTTCTCCATATAATTGCGGGTCAACCACTTTGCTTGTAGTAGTATCATATACACCACATATAGAACGCTGTGTAATGTTCATGCCGTAAGCCATCATCTGCATTGGACCGATATTTTCAGTCGGTAAGTTCAACGCATTTACAAAAGTATCGTTAGACTGCAATTGGTTAGCATAGATAGCGTCCATTACTACCTCTGGACGTTCGATATCCAGATTGAAGTTAGCTTGGATAAACTTCATGCGGAGGCTTAATAAGTCAGCTACCGTGAAATCTTTGATATTACCTGCGGCAGCCGGATTGGCTGGGAACATGCCTGCTGAATTTACAGTGGCGGTACCGGTCATAGGAATAAAAGTACCTTCCTTAACAGCTTCTGCCAACTGTTGGATAATATAATTATGTTGAGCGTTAGATACTACTCTCAAAGCTTCAGCCATACCAATGCCTCTCTTGTCATATCTCAACAGATTATCATCGCCAGGCTGCCATGCAATGGCATTTAAAGAGAAAGCATAAGTAGGAATAGCGATTGGGTCGTCATCATACAAATACTCGGACACTTTTTCTTTAGGCACCAAAGTATCGAAATAAACTTTAGGAGTCATGTTTATTTCTGGGTGTATCGTACCGGCTGAGTCTGAACTAATACGCGGGATTCTATCAGCGAATGTGTTAATAGGGAACAACATGCGGTAATACATTGCCAGCCACTGTACGGCTACTAAATCCGGTGTTGCCAAGGAATCATAGGTATTGTCTCCGGCAGCCAAAATAGTATCCAATAGTTGCGGAGTAGTTTTTGGAGCTGTCCCTTCAAAACATAAATTCACTTGACCGAAAGAGCTCATAAAGTCACGGTCGTTTTTCAAAATAGACGCCAATTCTTTGTAAGAATCCAGCAAGTCATGAACTGGGATAGGCTTGTGCTCATGAGCATATTTCAAGTCAGAGCCTAATGCCATCATACCCATCTTATTTTTCCCTTCCTGAGAAGAAAGATAAGAATGTAAAGTCTTGTATTCTGTCATAATTTTAGGTTGTTGTGTATTTTCTGTAAAAATTCTTGCTTCAGGGTTTGCCTGCAATCTTTCCGCTACTTTTTCAGGCAATTTCTTTTTCAAATCCTCAGACTCCAATTTTTCCTTTTCGTCTTTAGCTTTGGTGTCCTCTACTTCCTTCTTGTCCTCGTCTTCGTCTTCTTTAATGTCTTTGTCTTCTTCTTTTTCATCTTCATCATCATCTTCTAATTTCTTCTTTGAATTCAGACCTAACAAATCTTTCAAAGCCGAAAGGACTGTGTTTTTTGTTTCCTCTGCCTTAAGCTCTTCTTTTGGAGCTTCTTGCTCTTGGACTTCTTGAACTTCGGGCTTAGCCTCCAATTCTTCCTTTTTTTCTTTTTCTTCTTCCATATTATTTAATTCTTCAAAATTAGAACTTAAAGTAATAAATTCCTTTTTATCACAATATAATTTATATTCCACTGGGATATGTCCCAATTCATGTTTTACCGCATTGGCATTTGAAGGAATAGTAACTAAAGAGACTTCAAAAACATCAAAAGACTTTGTTTTTTTCTCTCCCCTCTCATTCTCTACTATTACTGCATTCCCGCCAATAGATACGGCTCTTATACAGCCTTCATTGTATAATTTCTCATACATCTTGCCTTTTTCGGTAGAAGCGAATACCAAAACCCCTGTCCATGCGTCATTTTCGAGTTTTATATCATCTATCCTGCCGATAGGCGGTTCCCATGACATATGTTGTTCTACAAGAACGGGATTTTTTAAATATCTGTCCCACTTTATAGACTTGTTCATTACCCTAAATCCTCTATCGTTTAGGGATTCATCCGATAATACTTGCCTTACCATTTTTATAATTTTCTATTAGTTCTTCGTTACCCTCTATTTTCATTTGCCGATAGTTCTCTTTCTTGTCATATTTCCCTAATACAATAGTATCGGCAAAAAATGTTTTGTTTTTGTCGGTATATACATAACCTTTTCTTGCTTTTAACTCTGTCATAATTAACCAGTTATTGTCCAACCTTTATCTGTTGCTGACTGTTTTTGCTCTTCCGTCAATTTATTATATGCTGTCGAATTTAAAGATAATGTTCTCGTAGTCGTTACATTCTTTAATCCGTCAATAATGCTTTGCAGGGATTCAAGGCTTAAAGATTTTGATTGAGCCATTTGCAAATCATATTTCAACGATTCTTTAGTGAATCTTACTTCCTTCAGGTTATTACAAGCATAAAACATTAGATTCGTGCCCGTTGTAGCGCTTATCTTTGTAAAATCTATTTCCCCGTTTATATTCTCCAAATACTGTTGATTATAAAACATATATTGAAAAGAAATCCCTATTAATTTTGGGGAAAATGATATATTTTTCAGATTAAAATACTCTATGGAAGTATCTATTCTAAATGCTCTCGTCCAACTTAAGTTCTTATCTACGTTTATATTTATAAGGCTTACATCTTCCAACATGTAGCAATTACAAAATACATTTGTAAAAGTTGTATTATTACTACAGTCTACAATATTATCCTTGTTTATCCTTCTTAAATTGAAACAGTTTAAGAATCCGCTTGTCAAATTACATGATGAGGTGTCAATATCCATATACCGAAGACTGATATTATTCCTAAATGAATCCATTTCCTCATTTTGAGGGATATGATTCATGAGCAATATCCCGTATAAATCCAAATAAGTAGTTTTCATAGGGAAATTTTCAGGGAAAAATAATACATCTTTGGTTAATTCCCTTGGGATAGGGGTTGTCCCATTATCCTTATACTGGTCTGTTATCTGCCCGCTCGTGACAATCATATCTAACAAATCAGGGATATACTGCCCATAGCCGTACTTCCACATCATCTCTTCTATCCCATAATGGGGATGTATAGGGGTGACTGGGTTTATCTGCTTATCTATAAGCTGCACAGAGCCTGATTTGGCTTTTATATAGGTTATGTCTATGGTAGAATTGTCCACCATGACACATTCGAATTTCATACGCCAGCATTCGATATCTTCTTCCGTGTCTTCCTTGTATCCCTGCTTGATAAAGTTATTCATGCCACGATACATAGGCAAAAAGTTGTTCCCTTGAAGTATATCCTTGAAAAATTCGGACGCCCTCTCCGTGAAAAGCTCTGTCCTAAGCTTATATGCGAGATTCCGCCTCCATTGGTATATATCCGTCTCTCCCGATAGGGTATAATTTACCAGCCTGTCCATTACTACAATGTCTATATTGATGTTGTCTCTTATCAGACCGCCAATATAAACCATATTGTTAGGGGCTGAATCTACGGTTACTACAATAGCCGGCAATGTCGTGTTTACTACTGTCCTTCCGTCCGATACATTAGACGTCAATACGGGGATATGATGCTCTATGACAATATCCGTTTGCCTGAAAAAATCTATTAATTTTTTAGTCAATAACCCTATCATATGCCCTATTTTTCGCTAAAATATGAAGTTTTTTATTATCAATCAATTATTTATTGAAATTTTTGTTCCAAACCGTCAAAATCGCCTTATGCGCCCTCCTATATGTACGCTCGCCTACCCCCATGAATTGGCGGGCTGGGATTTGAGGGGGTTTCCTGTATATTTTATAGGCAGGCTGAACCCATCTTTTAGGAGACTTTCCTCCTTCATTCTGCAATTGTGCGTACGGAACGCTGGTTTTTAACCCTGCTGTGTACGGGACATTGGTTATTTTCTTGATAGAATTGTATAACCTCCCTGTCCTCCTTAGTTTGGGATAAGGCAACTTTATACCGATAGGCGTATTGTGAACGTCATACATACGCTCTTTCCATTTCTCAAATTTCCCGTTGCCTAAATATGCCTCTTTCTGGAAATTCTGCTTCGTTTCTTTAAGCATGCTTTCCGATATCGCCTTGGGCATTTCGCTCCTTACACAATTCCTAAGACTCCTGAGCTTGTTTATCATATCCTGCATCGTATCCGCCATCTTTCTTGCTTTTAGGGGTAAAAATGCTCTTTATCTTGTCTACTGTGTTGGTAATCCATGACTTGTTGGTGACTTTTTTGTCGATATCCCCTTCATCCAACCCCACTTTTTGAAGGAATTGTTCGGAAATCCGCAACCCTTGCTTGCTCAAAGTATCCGTAATCTGGATAAAATGCTTGACAGAGATACTCTTGTCGGGAATAATCACTACCTGATAATCCGTCAAATCCTTGTTCTTTATCAATCTCGCCAATTTCGGCATGGTCTGGGTATTCGTCACCCTTAAAATGTCCTTGTTGTCTTCGTCAAGGATATTCTTGTACAATTGCATGTGAATTTCCGCCAACTGCTCGGAATTCGTGTTCTTTTCGGTGTTCCCGATTAACGTACTTCCGGTGATAAGCTGCATAAGCTCGCTTTCCCACTTGTCTACCAACTCCTTGTGAGCCCTGAAAGCTTCGCTCGGAGCTTCCGTATTGACGGAATTTATCTCTACTTGGTATTTCCTCTCCTTATTCGTGGACAATTCGTTTACCTCAAAGGGCACTACCGGTGTGGCTGTAGGGTCATTTATCAATCTGGCGTATTCCGCTGCTATCTGCTGCGCTTCTTCGTTCTGCGCCTGATACCCTATCGTATAGCGAGGATAGGAATAACGCCCCGTCAGAATGCCCCAATTGCGATAAGAATTCACTATCTCGATTATAGCCCGTGTAACCTCCTGCATCAGACCTAATTTATAGTCTTCTTCAGGGGAAGCCTCGAAATAAAACATGTTGTCGTAATCGTCAAATTTAGCCACACTCTGGATATCAAAGGTCATATAACGTATCGCCCTGTTGAACATGTCTATATTCCGCATAGGGAAATCCGTTACAATATCCTTTTCTATGTCTATCTGCTTGCCTGCTACCCCGCGAATCTTCGCGTTTAATGGAGCACGGCAAACAAGCTGCTTGAAAATGTTGGTCTGCGTAAAATATTTGGAGAATTTGTCGTCTATCCTGCTCATTTCCCCGTATTTCGCCAAAGCATAGAAGTTCTTTTGGGCAGGAACATATCTCTTGTCCAATAAGGACACCAAAAAAGGACTCGACTGTATAGCCCACGACTGCAAAACGCCATAGTAGTACAAATCACTGTAATTTATAGCCCTGTCTATCGCATCCCTCCAGTATTTCGCTGTATACGGAGTGTCATAATAGTTAATAAGATATTTTGACTTAACTACTCCAGTCCCTACAGACTTGGGAATGTAATAAGGGTCTATTTGGGGTGTATTCCAGATTGTCATATTAGCCTATATAATCATTTATGTTCGTTACTATTTTACCTATCGCGTTAGGCTCAGGCTTGTTAACCGCCCCAGTCATGCGGGATGTCCCAGACTTCATCCTGTGTATAGTAGACATCACACTGTTGTACTGGTTCGTGAAAACAGTACTCCACGCAAATGTAGAACCCATAAAGGCTGATGCCGTCAATACCCTTACCATAAAGAACAAATCAGGATGGACATCCTTCATTACCGGCAACATCTCCTCCAAATCGTATATATTCCCTATCTCGCCAGCCAAATAGCCTATAGCGGATACATAGGCGTCTTCCAATGCCGTCGGATTCATGCCTATTATCTCATCACATGTGTTAGGCTGTATCCATTGATATAAATCTTTTATCTCTATCATATTATAAGGACTTTAATTTCCCTCCTATCGCTATAAACATCTTCGTCTTCTTCTGGGCTGGATTGACTATCTTCAGATTCCTCCCCATTAACGAAACTCCTTTGGCTACCGCGTCCGGTATGTCGTCTTTCTTCAACGGACTCTCTTTCCTCGAAAACTCCAAAAACTGCTGCACCGTAATCTCTCCCATAGGAGTGTTCTTCATCTTGTCGTTGAACATTATCCCCCCATTCTTGAACAACGGGTCTAAAGTGGACTCAATGTTGTAAAACTTGTTACCGTGATTGCGCGTGTCCCACTCTATCGGACATATCCACCCCTTTTGCGCCTGAAAGTTAAGCAATGTTTTGTTGAAATCCAACGGAACTTGCTTTTTTTCAATGTATAAACGTGGCGTTATCGGACATTTTACGTATAAGCTATATATGCCTTCCAACATCTCGTATGTGCTCCCCTGTACTGCATATACGTCCACCAACCATATCTTGTCTTTCGTCAACCCCAACAATACGCATGCCTTGTAATCGTTCTTTACACTCTCCTTTGCCGACGGGTCTACGTAGATTATATAGCGTACAAACGATTCTTCTTCCGGCATTGTCCCCCATGGTATATGGTGGAATATCTCCCCCTCCATCTCATCGTAATACTCCCCGTCCAAAAACCTACGCTTGTCTATCTTCGACAAACTCTTCATCGTCAACATGTAACTCGAAGATACATTCTCCTTGTTGTCCTCTACACTGAAATGCTTCTTGTACAACATCGCCTGTATACTCGGGTCTAACTTCATCCCCGTATCGTAATCCTCCTGCAAAAAAAACCTCTTGTAACTCCAATGATTCTTACTGCACGGATTCAACGCATACAACATCTTGTTCTTTACCGGCAACTTCTGAGCCAACCGCGTCAATAACTTACTTACCGGCTGCCAACTTATCTCACTTATCTCATCCAAAAATATATGCCCCCATTCCGTACTTAATATCGAATCATATTTCGACTCACTGTCCGAACTCCCCCGCAAACTCCCGAACTTTATGTAAGAACCATTGTAGAATACCAAACTGTCGTCCTTGTTTACATACCGAGCAAACCTCTCTCCCCCTATCAGAACCTTCTTGTAATCACTGTACCCCCAACGCCTCGCCATTGAATTCAATACCGCCGGTACTGTCTGCATTAGCATTCCATTGTTCAACGACGTAAACGTATTCCGTATTATCAAACAATTCGCCCCGTATCTTATACACTGAGTCACAAACCACGCAAATATCAAAAATGTCTTCCCAGCCCTGCTCGAACCGTAAAACAAATACTCTACATATCTGTCCTCATTCAACAAATTGTATAACTCTATCTGCTTATCGTTTAACCGCTCCGGCAATAGTATCATAGTCTATCTTTTCTATTATCTCTATATTCCCCGTATCCCCACTCATTACCGATTCTGGTTCTTCTCCCCTCTGCTCCTTGATTATCGTCTTCTCTGTCCGGTTAATACTGTCACTCGCTGCCTTGAACACATTCACGTACTTCATGATGACATCTAACTTCCCCTTTAACTTGCTTATCGTTGCCGGACTGTCCGCAACTTCTATGTCTCCTAATATCTCCTCCAACTTCTCCCTAACCCCTATCATGTCCAAAAACGCTACCGTCTTCCCAAACGTAGCCCTGAACTCTTCACGTACCTTGTCGTCTACTTCGTACTTCTTTATCTCACCACGCTCCTCCATTTCCTGCCTGCGTAGCGCCCGCTCTTCTTTCCCCTTGATTATGTCTATCGCTGTACCCATACAACAAAGGTAATACTTTTAGTCGAATTTCCAAATTTATTAATAAAGCCCGACCCCCTACCCCTGTTTACCCCTGACTCAAAAACAAAACAAAGGAAGTAATAACCTCGCTCGGGGCTGTGCCCCTCGCTTCGGAGCTAACCAATGTAACACCTTATGTGATTCCGATTCCCAAAGAGATTCCCCAATTCCTTTCCGCCTCATCTCTTTGCTTCATCCTCGCTTTGCTTTCTGTCGTCTGGCTTCCGGCTCCGTTATTCCTTCTCATCCATCAGTCGCCCCGCTCTCCTCTCTGTTTCATGTGAAACAATCCCGTTAACATTCCCGTATTGTTTTAACTTAATTCCAAATGAGATATTAACATTTTCACCTCTGTAACGTGTTGTTATTCACCGCATTAGCAGACAGAACTGCGCGCACACACGCACGCACGTTATGAATGTATTATCTATATGTATATATATACAATTCATATATAGTAATAATATATATAATATATAGCCTCTGCATGTAGTTATTTCCTTTCTTTTTTTCTAAAGAAAAACCCAAGATAAGTTAAGCAGAAGAGGATAATATATAATCTAAAAAGGCGTGTTATCATGTGCGAGTACTAAGGACAGCCAAGGCGTAAAAAGGCGACTCGCTATAATGACAGCTCAATATGTAAACATAGTATTCGATATGTTAATATATAGTTAAAACATATGATGTATAATACATTTTTCTGAGAAAAATGTTGTGTAATTTCAAGAAGTTTTGTATATTTGTAATACAGAAAAGGAAATAAAAGAAGACGAATATTAACACTAAAAACATTATCAATATGAAAACAGCTATGAAGACAATAAAAGGCACTTATAGAGACAATAATTACTTTGAGTATGAAGTAAACGGTAAAAAGTATTGGGTACAAGGTGAATTGTATTGGAATAAGAAACGAAATAGACTTGAGCACACGCATACGGGGCCAAGAGGCGGAGAATATTTAATTTATTGGAACTTCTAAATAAAAACATATTGAAAGTAGAAAACGAGGAAAGATTGTTTGAATATAGCTCCTATAACTTGGGAGTAATTATTACTTATTGCGTCCGTAAAGGAATAAATGTAAAAGAATTGTCATTTGAAAATAAATTAGTGAAAAATGGAAGAGATAAATAACATAATATCGACAATTATATCAACAAAAGAAATAACCTATAGGCAAATTAATTATTTAATTAGCAAAAGTGAATCTCTTGGGATAGACGTTACAAAAGAGCTGGTTAACTATGATATAAAATTAAACGGGGAAGACGCGGAAAAGGAATTGAAATGGTTAAAAAGGATAGATAATTGGCGCTTATGTGAATGGAGAAAAAAAAACGCAATTTCTAAAGCGACAAATAAAGATATCATATTTAAAGGGCTACACGAATTCGGGGTAAGTATGTACGAACCATATTATTACATAAATGGGATAGCGTACACCCATGGTGATAAAATAAGTATTGTTGGATAAAAAAGGATAATTATGTTACAGAAAATAAGATTAAAAGAACTAAACGATTTACACGGGTCGTTTAGATATAAGGACGAAATCTATAAAATAATCAGTACTTTAAATGATGTTGATTTAATTAAAGGTACTGTTAACAGAGTCATAGCTTGCAAAAATAAAGCTACCGGCAAATACAAAATAATAGATGTCGGGAAAAATGGGAATGAATTTGTTTTTGTACAAACAAGCAGAATACAAAAGAACGAAGAAGATTCCGGCTATTATGCGGACTTGACAGACATAAGACTAGCGCACATTAACCCTAAAAAGGTAGAATGTATGAAGGAGCGCAAAATTAGAATGGATAAATATTCCGAAAAAGAGTTGCTTAAATTCGTTTTTTGTGAATATGAATTGAACATAGGTACTTATCATCCGTTTTTATTGTCAAAAAAATGCTATTTTAATGATTTTTACGAAAAAGATAACCATACCTATACATGTTTCACGGCTGAAGACGGAAATGGGAAAATGTACCCTTTTGAAATTAAGGACTATTTATATGCTGGTCAGGATGTTATTTTTAAATTTGATATGATATGAAAGAAAAAAGCATTCTAAAGGACGCTAAAGAAATATTAGCCCTTATTCCTGAACCATCTGAAATGAGCAGGTATCATTTTATTTTTGAAATAAATACTACTATTAAAAAATTAACAGACACTTTCAGCACATCACCTTACATCTCATTGATTATTAGAGATAAAGACGAAATAATTAGCTACATTTCCGCGAATCTAAGAGAAAATGGCTACAATAATAAAGTATCTGAAATAAAAGAGAAAATAATAACATATAAGAAACTAAACAATGATAGGAATAATTAATATAGAATTGCTTTATAGGCAAATAGCGTCCTACTTCATTTTTAATTACTTCAATATGGAAGTAGGAACCGACGAAGTATGTATATTGAATGATGAAATAATAATCCTAGACAAATTATGTAATTTTTATTCAGAAATTACGATTGATAACGGAATAGCTATCGATATTAAATGCTACATAAAAACGTGGGAATTCTCGCCAAAATATGCAGGAGACGAAAAAGAGGCAAAGGATATTGCATTAAAAATGATAAATGATTTTATAAACATAAAAGACGGGTACAACATTTATTCAAAAGGATATTACTATGACAACTAAAAAAGACAAATTAAATGCAATTTGCGGGCTTATATTATTTCTGCTAATCTTGATTGGCGGAATGCTGGATACGCAAATACTAGAAGAGCAAAAAACAAAAGAAATTAATAATTACGCTGATACTGTAGAGGTATTTTTAAATGATAGTATAGTCATATTTAATTGAATAATCATGGACATAAATAAACAAATAAAAAACAACGTAGCGACTGTACAGACAGTGAACTACTACAAAGACATAAAGAAATTAGCCCTTAATTCGAATAATTTAGAGCGTTTTTGCCAAATTTTAGGAGAATCAAAGGGGCGGGCGTTCGTAGAAAACATTTTGCAAGCTTCGTACAATTCTAAGTTGAAATTCTGCAACCCGAACAGCGTAATTTTATGCGGATTAGCTATTGCAACTACTGGGTTGTCATTGGTTCCCGCTCTTGGGCAATCGTGTATCGTCCCCTACAAGGACAACGCACAAGCACAAATAATGTATCGTGGATTCATTGAATTAGCTAATAGGACGCAAAAATTAGAGCGCATAAATGTCTCAGAGGTTCGCGAGGGTGATATTGAAGGCGTAGACCCGTTTAAAGGAGAAATAATATTGAAAAAATATGATTATGACGGCTATATAGGAAGAAAAAAACGGGCTTATATTGGGAATATTGCCTACATAAAATATCTTTCAGGTGGTGAATATTTTAAATATATGACAGTCGAGGAGATAAAGGCACACGCTCAAAAATACTCGCAATCTTATAGGAATAAAACGGGATTATGGGTAACAGATTTTGAGATGATGGCTAATAAAACAGTAGCAAAAAGCCTGCTAAATTTATACGGGCCAAAAACGGAGAGCATGGAAAACGCAATTAAATATGATTTTTCGACACCAACGAACGAAAATTTAACAGATTTAGAATATTTAGACGGGACAAATGAGTAAAGAAAAAGGGCTAAATTTTTCGATGAAATGGACTAATTCGAGGGTTTTTCCTCCTTCACATGAAAGGATAAGAATTATTTTAGAAAGTGGAGATGTTAAAATAGGGGTGTTCCATCCAGAAAGCATACCTTTTGTTTTCGGAGTAGACGGGAATGTATATTATTATTCAACTGTAAAATTTTGGCAATATGATAGATAGGAAAGTGTTTAGAAATTACGAAGAGTGGCACAATTACCGGAAAAGCAATTATTTTATTGGAGGACATGATATAGCGGTAATAACTGGTCATGATGAATACAAAACTCCTTTGGATTGGTATAACGACTACCAAAGGGGGCAAGCAATGGAAAATGAAATTAATTATAATACCCAAAGGGGGCAAGCAATGGAAAATGCTATAGCTACTCTTTTTGAAACAGAGTCTACAGAAAGGGTGATAAAAGAAAGCGCGAAATATTTCGTTTTAAGCAACGATAATTACCCGCCCTATATAATTGCTTCACCGGATAGGGAATTGTTTAAATTCCGAAGGAAAAACCGCATTGTCGTTGAAATAAAGGACACATTACGCACTGTAGATTTAAATAACCCCGAAACTTTCCCTAATTCGTGGTATATGCAATTAGTTTGGAACATGGGGGTTGGGGAATATGATGCTGGAATGTTAGTCGTATATGATGGACAAAAGCAACTGAAATGGAGAATGTTTGATTTTGACAAAGGTTTATTTGAGTATCTTTTAAATGGGGCCAAAGAATTCACAGAGAACCACATACTTAAAGGAGTTCCGCCCGCTCCAATTAACAAAGAGGATATTTTTAATATTACAAATACCTCTGAAACAATATCTTTAAACATTTCTCCTGAATACATGGAATTAATCAAGGATTATAACGAAGTAAAAAACAAAATAAAAACACTCGAAAAAGAAAAAGAAGATTTAGAAAACAAAATAGCATTACTTTTTGACAATTGTAATGAAATAGTATGCGAAGGAGTAAGTGTCGCAACAATAAAAGACTATACAAGAAACACAGTAGATACAGAAAAACTAAAATCGGAATTTCCGATAATATATGAAGCTGTTAAAAAAGAATCAAAGGGTAAATTACTTAAAATCTTAAAATTATGATACTAACAAAAATAATAATTTATTTAGTCGTTTTAATATTGTTATATTTCGCTGTCCTATTCATAGGAATATATATAGTACCATATTTAGACGTGGGGTTTTGTAAGAAATTTTATAGGTTATTTCCGGTAACCTCAATGTTGATATTTGGATTTTCTTTAGCAAACAATGAAAACAACATACGTAAATTAGAAAAATTAAAAAAGATAGATAAAGAGGTAACTAAATATGATTTGGCAAAAAAAAGGCTTAAAAGAATAAAGAAATTAAAAAAATAATCGTATATTTGTGGTATTGACTACGACCAACAAAGAAGATATTCACGGTATATTACCGTAAAGAGGTTTGTTTTTAGGGTCGTAGCTAAAAATGAACCTCTTTTATTTTTCTACACGACCATGCAAAAAAAATCATTTATCCTACATTTAGATTCTTTAGACGTTTTTGATGATTTAAATAATCAGGAAGCGGGCGAACTGATTAAAACAATTATCAAGTATCAACGATTGAAACATAATGGTATGTCTTTTGACTTATCAGAAATTGATAATGCACTGATAAGGGTTGCTTTTAAGCCGTTTAAAGCGCAATTTGACAGAGATTATGAAAAATACTTATCTATTGTAGAAAGAAATAAATTAAATGGGCAAAATGGGGGCAGACCTCAAAAAACAGAAGAAACAAATGCTTATTTTGCTAAGCAAAAGGAAACAAAAGAAGCATTTGCTTCCAAAGAAACCCAAAATAACCCAGTGGGTTTTTCAGAAACCCAAAATAACCCAGTGGGTTTTTCAGAAACCCAAAATAACCCAGTGGGTTTTTCAGAAACCCAAAATAACCCAAATGGTTTTTTTAAAAACCCAAAAAAACCCGATAATGATAATGATAATATAAAGGATAATGATAATATAAAGGATAATGATAATAAGAAAGAAAATAATATTATTCTTACAGATAATTCTACAGATAATAAACAGAATAACATTATAGAGAAAAAAGAGATAAAAAATATATCTAAATATAATTCTACATCTAATAACGATATATTTCTTATCTCTAAAAAAGAAGAAGAAAAAGAAAAAGACTGGAGAAAAGATTTTAATGTTTATTTGTCAGAATTACATGAGGAAGTAGACAAAATACTATGTGATGCAGAATGGATGGAAAAACAAAAAGAATTCAACCCTCCTGAATTGAACATAATAAAAACAATTGAATGCGCTATCGAAAACTTTTGGGGTACTACTGAAGGTTGGGAAAACAAAAAGAAATCGAAAACAAAAAAAATAAACTGGAAAACAACATTGGCAAAAGCTCTTAAAATTCAAACGAACCGCGTTTTTTATCCGAAAAATTTAGCAGGGGGGGCGCGCGGATTTGCAAAAAAGGAGACAATGGAAGAACAAACGCAAAGAGTCGCGTTTAAGATTATGCAGGATATACAAGAGGGGAAAGATGATTCTTTATTCGGAATGATGTATAACAAAAAAGACAATAAATAATTGCGATATGGACATACAGCAAATAAAAGAAGCTCAAAATTACCCGAAAATAAGCGAATTAAATAAAAACGAACTGTTTTTGTTTTCTATGGACATAGTAAAAAAGGCTTTTTTAAGGGTAAATCAAGAAACGACGGACGAATTAATAGAGGTCACAACAAAAGATGTCGCAACATTTTTAGAGGCGGAATGCAAAGCGCTAACCATAAAGGAGTGCGACATAGCGATAATTTATGGTTTATCTGGCGAATTTGGGGTTTTCTATCGTATGTCGGTACAAACTATCATCCAATTTTTAAAAGCCTTTAAATCGCACGTAAATCGCTCGCAGGCGATAATCGAAAAATACGGGAATGTAAAACAATTGGAAGTCCATTCTAAAGATTTTTCAATTGAACAGTTGTCGGAGTTTGAGAGGAATGCTTTCAATGAATTCAAACAAACAAAAAAATTGCCCATTGGTTTACCATGTTTGCCAGTGGTTAAGTATCTGATAAGCAAAAACAAAGTGAGAGCAGAGACTTATTTAAGATATGTTTCCGAGGCTACAATAGCCGTAGAAAACGAAAATAAAAACGAAATACAAAAGCTGATAATGGCGAACAACACTACAAAAGAGGCTGTAATTGTGTACAATGCTTGCAGGAAATTATTAACTGATTATTATACACTAAAAACTAAATGAGATGAAAAGCGAGAAAGATATTTTACTTGAAAAGATGAATAAAGCGTTACAAAAAAGAGACTATGTAAAAGTAACTCAAATAAAAACGCAACTTGACAACTTGAATAAATATGAATTGATACCGGTTAAGGATTTGTTCGGGAACATGACTAAGGGACAGAAAGAAAAAGCGGTGTATGTTTGTAAAAAAATACCTCTTTTCGCTGATTTGCTTTCTCAGGCTGCAATTGAGCTTACGAACATAATACAACAAGTAGATTCATCTTCTAATTTGGTATTAATGAAAGACTTATCAAAAGCTCGCTTTTACGCGGAAAGAGTAGTTAAAATTGTAGATGATTTGAATGATGATGAATTTTCAGAATCATTTGGGGAATTTGCAGATAGAGTAAATTTAGAAATAGATAATTTATTTGAAAAATATGCCAATAAGTGAAGTATTCAATAAAGAACGACTTATAGATATAAATACTTTGAGTAGTAGATGTGGATATTTCACATCTGATACCTTTATAAAAAATGGATATGGGTGCAATCATCCTAATTGTTATGATGGAGTATATACCTATAATGGGAAACAAATTAGTAGTAATGATGCGGAATTAATAGTTGCAAAAGGACTTACAAAAAGGAATATAAAGTGTAATAGGAGACTTTCAAAGAAGTTTATTAAAAAAGCGAGATGGTTACTTTTTTCAGAATATAGAGACCTATGTGGAGTGAAGTTTCAAGGAGCATGTTATGCGTTTTCTTGCCCACTTGGGCGATTAGCCTATCCAGAAGATTTCACAAAATTTGGAATAGACCTTGAAAATAGAGGATATGGAGATGATGAATGGGTAATTATAAATAGCTCGATATTATGCGATTAAACACAGAAAGACAAAACAAACTTGAACCTATCAGAATGCAAATAGCAATAAATGAAATACAGAGATTAGGGCTAACAATCCTTAATTGCACTGATAAAATGATAGAGTTCGAGTACAAGGGACACAGTATAAAATATTTCCCTTATTAAGGATGGACAACTGGAAAGACTATTAAAGACGGTAGAGGATTAATGAATTTAATTAACCAATTAAAATAATAACTTATGAAAATTAAAATCGATATAAAATCAGTTTTTGGTAATGTGCTATTTTCTTTCGAGAAAGAGAATAACACAATTAAAGATACATTAGTAGAAGCTAATTTGAAAGACGCTGATTTGGAAGGCGCTGATTTGAGAGGCGCTGATTTGATAGGCGCTGATTTGGAAGACGCTAATTTGAGAGGCGCTTATTTGAAAGACGCTGATTTGAGAGGCGCTAATTTGAGAGGCGCTTATTTGATAGGCGCTGATTTGGAAGACGCTAATTTGAGAGGCGCTGATTTGAGAGGCGCTAATTTGAGAGGCGCTGATTTGATAGGCGCTGATTTGGAAGACGCTAATTTGAGAGG
>OBAO01000682.1_pt1 | contig 30167 bp, 28 predicted proteins | sample 1517541 | NCBI WGS metagenome assembly OBAO01 (sample SAMN04571698, study PRJEB22368) | human gut metagenome | biome: human gut; material: stool | host: Homo sapiens | place: Luxembourg | collected 2012-08-10
GTCTTATCGAGCATTTTGGCAACGCAGATGCCGTGCCGCAGCTGCCGGAGCGGTGCTTAAGCCGCAAGGCGGGAATTGTGCGGTGTTGCCATAGGAAACAGAGCGGCACCCGGTAACATGGGTGCCGCTTTTGCTGTCACAAAATGTGGGGATGGCGTGTTAGAGAAGTGAAAGGTCTTTCTGAATTAGCAGAAAATTATCAGGAGTATGGTCTATATGATAGTGATGGAAACTACAAGGGGATGTTTTATTCGATAGAAGAGATTAATGATTTTTTAGAAGAAACAATGACAGCAGATGCACGATATATAAAATGCGATGGGGTAAATAAACATGGAGACAAGACTTATACAGTGATTAGAGAGGCGGATTACTATTGGTGGATAGATAATAATATGAAACGTGTATACCAGCGTATAGTATATTGCGCTTATTGCAATGTCCAAATAAGTTGTGAAGATTTCGTATACTAAACGGATGTAGAAAACATAAATAATGAACGCATTTTAAGTAATATATACTGACAAAAATCCGCCCCTTTTTTGCAAAAGGAGCGGATTTTTTAGCTTAGTTCAGTTTTAGGCGCTTGAGCTGGAATATAGGTGCAATTACAGCAAGCCTTCGTTGCCCAGAACTTCCTTGGTGTCGCGGGCAATCATCAGCTCTTCGTTGGTCTCGATGACCAGGGTGCGAACCTTGGCACCCCAAGCGGTGATTTCCACAACATCTTTGTTCTGCTTGTGGGCGTTGGCGTTCTTGTCGGTATCCACGCGGATGCCCAGCCAATCCATGTGGTGGCAGATCTTGGCACGGGAGTCAGCGTCATGCTCGCCGATACCGCCGGTGAACACGATGGCGTCAACACCGCCCATAGCGGCAATGTAGCTGCCGATGGTCTTCTTGATCTGGTAGTTCAGCATATCGCTGGCCAGCTGTGCGCGCGGGTTGCCGGCGGCTGCTGCTGCCTCAACGTCACGCTTGTCGCTGGAAACGCCGGAGACACCCAGCAGGCCGGACTTCTTGTTCAGAATCTCGTCCAGCTGGTGGCCGGTGATGTTCAGGGTGTACTTCAGGTAGTTGACCACAGAAGGGTCGATATCGCCGCAGCGGGTGCCCATCATCAGGCCGGCCAGCGGGGTCATGCCCATAGAGGTATCCACAACCTTGCCCTGGTCAACTGCAGCAATGGAAGAACCATTGCCCAGATGGCAGGTGATCAGCTTCAGGCGGTCGATGGGCTCTTCCAGATATTCGGCAGCGCGGTAGCTGACGTACTTGTGGCTGGTGCCGTGGAAGCCGTAACGGCGCACGCCGTACTTCTCGTAATATTCATACGGGATGGCGTACATGAAAGCCTTCGGCGGCATGGTGGAATGGAAAGCGGTATCAAACACGGCAACATTGGGGATATCGCCAAAGACCTTTTTGGCGGCCTCGATACCCAGGATGCCGGCAGGGTTGTGCAGCGGGGCCAGGGGGCTCAGCTCGCGCAGGGTCTCGATCACTTCGGGGGTGATCAGGCAGCTGGCCTGGAACTTTTCGCCGCCGTGGACCACGCGGTGGCCGATGGCGTTAATCTCGCTGACATCATCAATGACCTTGCCATCGCCGGTGGTCATCTTCTTCACAACCTCAGCAAATGCTTCGGTGTGGGTGGGGAAGATGGCCGGGGTGGTGGCTTTATTGCCGTTGGCTTCATGGGTAATCATGCTGCTTTCCATGCCAATGCGCTCGCACAGGCCCTTGCACAGCACCTTCTCGCCTTGCATATCAATGAGCTGATATTTCAGGCTGGAAGAACCACAGTTGATAACAAGGATCTTCATTGGATTTGTCCTCCTTCAAAATTTAAGAACCATACCGGGCGGGACCCGGTTTTTGTATTGGCCCTTTTGTATCAGACAAATTTATTATATAATGAAGCAGAAAACATTGCAAGGCTCTTTTCGGCACAAGCGAACAGAATTTGCAGAGAATCAGGGGTAGATGATATGAATTTTGTCGGCATCATTGCAGAGTATGACCCGTTCCACAGCGGCCACGCATTGCAGCTGCGCATGCTGCGGCAGCGGGGGGCCAGTACCATCGCGGTGTGCATGAGCACCGGCGTTGTGCAGCGCGGTGGGGTACCCATCCTGCCGGAAGCTGTGCGGGTGCGCGCAGCGCTGGCTGCCGGGGCGGACCTGGTGGTGGCGCTGCCTGCGCCCTATGCCAACGCCAGCGCAGAACAGTTTGCCGCTGCCGGGGTACATCTGCTGGCCGCGCTGGGGTGCGATACCCTTGCGTTCGGTGCCGAGACCCCGGAGCCCGCCCCCTTGCAGGCAGCGGCTGCCGCGCTGTGCAGTGCGGCGTTCCCGGCAGCGCTGCGCAGCCAGCTGGAAAGCGGCCTGCCCTTTGCCGCCGCCCGTGCCGCAGCCGCCGAAACATTGTGCCCCGGTGCTGCGGATTTGCTGCAAACGCCCAACAACATTTTGGGAATCGAATACTGCAAGGCCATTCTGCGGCAGGGGGCAGCCATGCAGTTGCTGCCCCTGCCGCGTCTGGGCGCAGCCCATGGCACCGCCCAGACCGGCCAGGTGCAGGGGCAGGCACTGGCTTCGGCTTCCCATATCCGGCAGTTGGTGCATACGCAAGGAATCAAGGCTGCCAGCCCCTTTGTGCCGCAGGCAGCCATGGAGCTGTACCGCCAGGCCGCGGAACAAGGTCAGCTGGCGGACCCGGAAAAGTTCAGCACCGCAGTGCTGACTTTGCTGCGCACCAAAACGCCGGAGCAGCTGAGTACCTTACGCGGCGCGGGCGAAGGGCTGGAAAACCGCCTGTATGCCGCAGCCCGCGAAGCAGAAACGGTAAATGATCTGTATGACCGCCTGAAAACCAAGCGCTACCCCACGGCCCGCCTGCGGCGACTGGTACTGGATGCTGTGCTGGATGTGCCCGCCGCGGGCCTGCCCGCGTTGCCGCCGTACCTGTTGGTGCTGGGGGCAAAGCGCAGCGCGCTGCCGCTGTTAAAGCACGCAAAAATTCCGGCGGGCACCAGCCTTGCGGGTTTGGCGGGGCAGGACCAAAAACTGCAAATTGCTGCTGATATGCACAGCAAAGCGGTTGATTTTTCGTTACTTTGCCGGTACAAAATACAGCCCATGGGGTTTGCGTACACGGCGCATGTAGTGCTATTATAATATTATAAGTATGGATAAAAAGTGCGCGGAGTTGAAACTTTGTTGCAAAATGAGGAAAAACAATGGCACTACATGTCATGGACGAAGCCAACCAGTGTCTGGGCTGCAAAAAGCCGCGCTGCCAGCAGGGGTGCCCCATCCAGACCAATATCCCCGAAGTGATCCGTCTGTTGAAAGCCAACAAGCTGGACGAAGCAGGCCGCAAGGCGGGAATTGTGCGGTGTTGCCTTAAGGATAGGGGATAAGGGGGCGTTATTCCGTTCCGCACAGCTCAAATTCGTTTTTGCGGCAGCGGATCAGCCCATCGTCCCGCATTTTGCCCAGCTCCTTGGAAAGTGCGCTGCGGTCCAGGTTCAGGTAGTCCGCCAGCTGCTGGCGGTCAAACGGGATGGAAAAATGCGTGCTGCCCGCCCGCACTGCCTGCGCGGAAAGATAGGTCAGCAGCCGCCCACGCGCACTTTTTGGTGTGGTGCACCGGATGCGTTGGGAGAGCGCCAGGTTTTTCTGCATAGAAAGCAGTAACAGGTTGTGCAAAAACTTGGGGTACCAGCTGGCGGCAGTGTTTTGCTGCTGCAGCATGGGTACAAGATCCAGCCATAAAATTTCGCACGGCTCCGCGGCGGCCACATCCACCATCAGCGGCTCGCCGCACAGGGCATAAGTTTCGGCAAACGCCTGCCCGGCTTCCACATGGCTCAAAATGCTTTTGTTGCCCCACAGGTCGTTGGATTCTACGTTTACGCTGCCGCTTTGCACAATGCCAATCTCATGTACCACACGGCCCGCATGGTAGATCAGAACGTTTTTGTCATAACGCTGCACACGGATGCAGTGGGCAGCGCGCAGGGCGGCAAGTTCGTCCGCCGTCATGCCACGGAAAAGCTGGATGGGGGTGCTGGCTGTTTTTTCCATGGGATTCCTCGCTTTTTGTGGTTATAACCACAGATTTATTGGCCTGATGGCATTATAATACAAGCACAGCAAAAAGAAAAGAGCAGCGCGCCGCACAGCAATGCACGGCATTGAACGGCGCGGAGAAAGGAACATCCTCTATGATTCGCAAAATTATCCAGATCGATACCGATAAATGCAACGGCTGCGGTGCCTGCGCCAATGCCTGCCACGAAGGTGCTATCGCCATGGTCAACGGCAAGGCCAAACTGATGCGGGATGACTACTGCGATGGCTTCGGCGACTGCCTGCCCCATTGCCCCACCGGCGCTATCACCTTTGTGGAGCGCGAAGCCGCCGCTTATGATGAAAAGGCTGTGGAGGAAAACAAGCGCCAGAAAGCCGCAGCCGCCCAAAAGCCGCTGGGCGGCTGCCCCGGCAGCGCGGCCCGCAGCGTGTTCCACCAGCCTGCGCCGCAGATGCACCACGGCTGCCCCGGCAGCCAGATGCGCCAGATGCAGCATAAGCCGGAACCGGCAGGGGAGGACATGCCGGTGTTGCGGTCTCAGCTTTCCCAATGGCCGGTGCAGATCAAACTGGTTCCGGTCAACGCCCCCTACTTTGATGGGGCCAAACTGCTGATTGCAGCGGACTGCACGGCCTATGCTTACGCCAACTTCCATCAAAAGTTCATCCGCGGCCATATCACGCTGGTGGGCTGCCCCAAGCTGGACGATGTGGATTACAGCGAAAAGCTGACCCAGATCATCCGCGAAAATAACATCCAGAGCGTGACCGTAGTGCGGATGGAAGTGCCCTGCTGCGGCGGGCTGGAACGCGCCGCCAAGGTGGCCTTGCAGAACAGCGGCAAGTTCATCCCGTGGCAGGTCATCACCATCTCCATTGACGGCAATATCCTCAGCGAGCTGTGAGATAAGCCCGCTTTTGACAAAAAGCAAATTGGATAAAAATAAAACTGCCTGGATCGTTTGCACACTGCAAACAGGTTCAGGCAGCTTTTCTATTCTTTTCAGATACACCCTCGTGTTACCGGCGGGCAGACGACCGGCAGAGGCTTGCCCTTTGCGGGAAACAGCGCTGCGGGCAGCAGCAGAATGAACGGGTCGGCGGAGAACAAAAAACATTTGTTTTCCATCAAAAAGTAAACCAGGATCACCGTCAAAAACAAAGTTTCGCCCGTGCAGCGGTTTTGGCACAGCCGCCACATCAACAGCAGGAAGATGACCTCAATCACCACGGCCCCCAGCACACCCTTGTTCATCGGGATGGCAAGGAAAGAGTTATCAATGGCGTGGTGCTCGTCTCCATCAGTGGCAAGGCCACCCAAAAGGGTAACGGCCTTGGGCATGGCATCATGGTACCAGCCGGGCACCCCGTCCTGCTCCGGGTGGTAGAGGGGATACCCCCAGAACACATGGTGCCAGATCTCGAACCGGCCGGAAAGCAGGCCGTTCAGTTTGTCCAGCAGCGGGGTGGCGGTGGGATGATCCGGGTCAAACAGCCGCCCGGCCAACAGGCTGAACCCCAGTGCCAGCGGTGCGGCAGCCAGAGCCATGCCGTGCCAGATGCGGCTTTCAAAAAAGGCGGGCAAGGCACGCTGCAGCAAAAACAAAACCAGCAGCAGCACCATGGCAATGCCAGCCCCGCGGCAGCCGGGCACCAGCAGCGTGTAGGCTGCTAGAGCAGCCAGGCCGCCCCAGTCCCACCAGCGCAGGCGCGGCCAACGCAGCCAGCCCCAGGCAAAAAACACACCGGCCAGCCGGGCACCGTACCCGTTGTAATGGCCATAGCCGTAATCCCAGTTGCGGCAGTAGTACAGGTAGGGCACCAGCGGCGTTGCGGCGTGCAGCAGCTGCACCGCCAGCAGCCCGCCAGCCGCTGCGGCAAGGTAGACCTGCAGCACCCGGCGCAAATCAACATCCTTGGCACCAATGCCAAGCAAAACGGCAAACAAAAACCATTGGTCGTGCCCGTATGCGGTGGTAAACACCGCAAAAGCGGCCAACGCGGCAGCCGTCAGCGCCTGTTGTTTGGTCTGCCACTGGGTCAGCAGCAGGCTTTTGGCAAGCAGCAGCACCGCCGCCGTAACGGTTAAGGCAATGCGGCACACATGGCTGAATGTGGGCAGTGTGTTTTGAATGTTGGAGCTGAATACCTCCGATAAAACCAGCAGCAGCGCCACGGCAGCGCAGAACACACGCTCGCCCTTGGCCTGTGCTGCTGGGCTGACCGGGCGGAAAAGCCGGTCAGGTGGTTGTGTGGTCATCAAACCGGCCTCCTTTCCGCATTGGTTCGGTTTGAATTTTGTGTATAGGCAATACCGCTTAAGCCGTCAGGCGGGAATTGTGCGGTATTGCCTATACTTTTTAGCATACACAAATAGTATACCATAGTTTTCTGCAAAAGAAAAGCAGGGCTGTGCCGCTTTTGCCGCAAAGCAGCAAAAGGCAAAGCATAGCCCTGCAAAATTTCTTATTCTACCCCAGTTTCAGCCGCGTACTCTTCAATCAGCTCGCGCTCCAAAAACGGCGTTTTAACACCCTCGCGGTCACGGTAGGCTTCGTGGCCTTTGCCAATTACGGCAATCAGGTCGCCCTCCTGCGCGTGGTCAATGGCGTAATGCAGGGCATCCAGCCGGTCGGGAATTTCCACATACTTGGCGTCCGGGTTGCCCTTGGCCATGCCGGTTTTGATGTCCGCGATAATATCTTCCACTTTTTCAAAGCGGTTGTTGTCTTCGGTCAGGATGCTGAAATCCGCCAACTTGGCGCACACTTCGCCCATGCCGTAACGGCGCAGCTTGCTGCGGTTGCCGCCGCAGCCGAACACCACGACCAGGCGGTTGGGGTTGTACTCCCGCAGGGTTTCAATCAGGCTTTCGGTGGCGGCTTCGTTGTGGGCATAGTCGATCAGGATGGTGAACTTGTGGCTGATGGGCACCAGCTCCACACGGCCTTTGACGAGCGCCTTTTTCAGTCCCTCATGGATGGGGGCATCCGCAAGGCCCAGCACCTTGCCCACGCCGATGGTGGCCAGGGCGTTGTAAATACTGAACAGCCCCGGCATGCCCACCTGTACGTCCAGCGTGTGGCCGTCCGGCTCGGTCAGGGTGAACTCAACGCCCAGCATCTCCTTGTTGCGCAGCAGGCGGTACTGCTCGCTGGCGCGGTAGTCCACCTTGGGGGCGTGGATGCCATAGGTAACCAGCTTGCAGGTGTGGCCTTCCAGCAAGGCTTCGGTGTTGGGGTCGTCAGCGTTTACCACGCCGACATCGCAGCGCTGGAACAGCTTGCCTTTCCAGCTGCGGTATTCCTCAAAGCTGGAATGTTCGCCGGGGCCGATGTGGTCCGGGTACAGGTTGGTGAACACGCCCACTTTATAATGGATGCCCGCCACGCGGTCCATCATAATGCCCTGGCTGGAAACTTCCATCACGCAGGCATCGCACCCCGCATCCGCCAGCTGGCGCAGGATCTTTTGCAGCTCATAGCTCTCGGGGGTGGTATTGTTCAGATCATAGTGGTGGCCAGGGTAATACACGCCGTTGGTGCCGACCATGCCGACCTTGTGACCTGCGGCTTCCAGCACAGCCTTGATCATGTGGGTGGTGGTGGTTTTGCCCTTGGTGCCGGTCACGCCAACCATCGTCATTTCCAGCGCGGGACGGCCAAAATAGGCGGTGGAAAGCAGCGCCATGGCGTAACGGGTGCTCTCGAACTTGACCACGGTCACGTCCGGCAAAGCGGCCAGTACCTCGGCGGGCAGGTCGTGCTGGATGACCAGCACGGCGGCGCCTTTGGCGGCAACGTCCGCGGCGTAATCATGGCTGTCCCGCTGGGTGCCGACGATGCAGACAAACAGACCGCCCGGCGTTACCTTGCGGGAATCATAATAAATGTCAGTCACTTCGGTATTCAGGCAGCCCTGAACAAGTGTATAGTCCAGATTTTTCAGCAGTTGTTTTAACAGCATGTTGTTATCACCTCAGCGTTTTACAAAGTATTCATCGTACCAGACTAAGAACATAAAAATGCACCAGATCTGCCGCCAGTTATCCCGCTTGCCGGAAATATGCTGGTCCAGCATGGCATTCAGCTCTTTTGTGCGGAAAAACTGCTCCGCGGCGGGGGTGTTAAATGCCTTGCGCACAACGCCCGCATACTGCTCATCCCGCAGCCAGGCGCGTACCGGAACAGGGAAGCCGAGCTTCTTTTTGTCTGCCGTTTTGGCGGGAATGGTCTTTTCTGCCGCACCGCGCATCGCAATCTTGGTCTGGTTGGCGTTCACCTTGCACTTGGTCGGAATATGACTTGCCAGTTCAAATACTTTGCGGTCCAGGAACGGCACGCGCAGCTCCAGGCTGTTGGCCATGCTCATCTTGTCGGCTTTCAGCAGAATATCGCCCACCATCCACAGGTTCAGGTCGCAGGTTTCCATCTGGGTCACAGCGTCCTGCCCTTTGGAAAGCTCAAAGTACGGGCGGGAAAGGTCGGTGGGCAGCTTGCCGGGGTGGTAGTTTTTCAGCAGCTTTTTCTTGCGGTGCTCATCCATCAGGTTGGTGTTGCCGATGTAACGCTCCGCCAGCGGCTTGCCGCGGCGCACCAAAAAGTTGATGCCATGCACCGGCGGCAGCAGGTCCGCCACCGCGCCGATGGCCCGGCGGATGGGCAGGGGAATCTTGTCATACCAGGTTACGGTAAACGGCTCTTTATAAATGTTGTACCCGCCGAAAAATTCATCGGCACCCTCGCCGGACAGGCAGACCTTGACCTGCTTGGATGCTTCGCGGTTGACAAAGTACAGCGCGACCGAAGCGGCATCCGCCAGAGGTTCATCCATGTGGTACTGGATCTTGCCCAGGTTGGCCCAGTATTCCTCCGGCGTAATGCGGTAAGCGTAGTTCTTGACCCCGATGTGCTTGGAAAACTCCTGTGCATAGTCGGTTTCGTCATACTGCTTGTTGGCAAAGCCAACGGTGAATGTTTTGTCCACATGGGCCAGTGCAGCCATGTAGCTGGAATCCACGCCGGAAGAAAGGAAGCTGCCGACCTCAACATCCGCGATCTTGTGTGCCTGCACGCTCTCTTTCATCGCCGCGCTGATCTCGTCCTCCCACTCTTCCAGTGTGCGGGAATCATCGGGGTCAAACTCGGGCTGCCAGTAGCGCTGCACCGTCAGCTGCCCGGCTTTCCATTCCAGCCAGTGGGCGGGCATCAGCTTTTTGACGCCCTTGAAGAACGTATCCTCCCCGGGGGAATACTGGTAAGAGAGGTACAGCGGCAGCTGCTCTTCGTTCAGCTCTTTCTTGAAGCCGGGGTGGGCCAAAAAGCTTTTGATCTCGCTACCAAACAGCAGCTCGCCGGCATCGTTTTGGTAATAATAGAACGGCTTGATGCCAAAATGGTCGCGCGCGCAGAACAACGTTTCGTTCTTGCGGTCCCAGATGGCAAAAGTGAACATGCCGCGCAGCTTTTGCAGCATCTCTTTGCCCCACTGCTCGTACCCGTGCAGCAAAACTTCGGTGTCGGACCGGGTGGCGAAGGTGTGCCCGGCGCGCATCAATTCGGCGGTCAACTCCTGGAAGTTGTAGATCTCGCCGTTAAAGATGACGGCGAGGTTCTGATCCTCATTGAACATGGGCTGTTTGCCGCCCTCCAGGTCAATGATGGAAAGGCGGCGCTGGCCAAGGGCTGCCGGGCCTTCAATAAACTGGCCCTGGCCATCGGGGCCGCGGTGGGCGATGGCATCCATCATGCCCTGCAAAATTTCCTGCATGTCGGCGCGTGCGCCGACAAAGCCAACAATTCCACACATGGTTATAATCCTCAACTGGCTGCGGAGCTAAAAACAAACCGCAGGTTATTACTTTCTTGCCCCGGCGGAAACCGGTACTGTTTGTACGATATGCCCTATTATACACGGTTCGCGCCGTAAAGAAAAGCATTTTGCGGCGAATGCTGCTGGAATTTTCGCCCGCGCAGACAAAAAACGCCGTGCCTGCACCCCCAAAGCAGGCGATATTGCCGTTTGACATGTGGTGGCAATGGCGGTAAAATAAAGGATAACCAAAATGGGAAAGGTTTGGTATTATGTCTGATTTTTTACCGGTACTTCTTGGCAGCGATGCCAATGTTTATGGTATGGCACGCAGCTTTTACCAGCAGTATGGCGTGCGCAGCGTGGCCATCTGCAAGGGTGCGCTGGTTGCAACTTCCAACACCAATCTTGTAAAAATTGCCGTGCTGGAACCTGATTTGGAAAACGATGAAACGTTTGTAAAAACGCTGACCGATTACGCAAAAGCCCATGCGGACAAGCCGCTGGTGCTGGTTTCCTGTGCGGACGGTTACACCGTGTTGATGGGCCGCCACCGCGATGCCCTGAAACCCTATTACCACTTTGCCTGCCCGGAACTGCAAACCGTGCTGGACCTGGATATTAAGGAAAACTTTTACCGTGCCTGCGAAGCACACGGCCTGAGCTACCCCAAAACGGCAACCTGCAATGCGCAGAACTATAAAAATATAGAACTGCCGTTTGCGTTCCCCGTTATCATCAAGGCGAGCAATTCCCCGGCGTATTGGAACTGCACCTTCCCCCACAAGAAAAAGGTGTTCCTTGCCAATAACCGCGAAGAATTTGATGCCATCACCGCCGCCATTTACGGCAGCAGCTACCAGGACGAATTGATTCTGCAGGAGTATATCCCCGGCGATGACAACTGCATGCGTGTGCTGAACGCCTACTGCGGCCTGGACCACAAAGTCAAGCTGATGGCTTTGGGCCGCCCCCTGCTGGAAGAGCAGACCCCCGAAGGCATCGGCAACTATGCGGCCATCTTGTCTGACCCCGAATACAATGATGCTGCCCTGCTGGAAAAGCTGAAAAACTTTTTGGAAGATATGCAGTGGGAAGGCTTTGCCAATATGGACATCAAGTACGACGCCCGCACCGGCGAGTACAAGATGTTTGAGATGAACCCCCGTCAGGGCCGTTCCAGCTACTTTGTCACCGCGGCAGGGTATAACCTGTCCAAGTGGCTGGTGGAGGATGTGCTGGAGCACAAGGAACTTGGCCTGACCATTGCCGATACCAAGAGCCTGTGGATGATTGCCCCCTACGGCGTGATCAAAAAATACCTGAAGGACCCGGATCTGCTGGCCCGTGCGGATAAGCTGAAAAAAGAGGGCAAATGTGCCCACCAGCTGTTCTGCAAAGAGGATTGGAACCTGAAGCGCTGGCTCTGGTACATCCGCAGCCAGCTGAACTACTACCGCAAAACCGCCCGCTACTATGGCAATAAGGGCCTGCGGGATTGATGATAGAATAAAAGTTATCACACACGATAAATAAAATCGCTGGCCCCCGTAGGGGCGCACATTGTGCACCCGCCGCCCTTTTGGCAATCATAGAAACGCCAGCCTGTAACAAAACAAACCATTATAATATAGAGAGGGGAAAGCGCCTATGTGTGGCATTACCGGCTTTGCTGAGCGCAACCATAAAGCGGAAACCGCCCGCCGCATTGTAAAAGGAATGGCGGACCTGATCACCTACCGCGGCCCGGACGGCGAAGGCTACTATGTGGACGACCAGGTAGCCCTGGGTCACCGCCGCCTTTCCATCATTGACCTGGAGGGCGGCAAGCAGCCCATGTTCAATGAGGATGGCAGTCTTGTCTGCATTTTTAACGGCGAGATCTATAACTTCCAGACCCTGCGCGAGGAACTGATCGCCGCAGGCCATACCTTTGCCACCCGGTCCGATACCGAGGTGCTGCTGCATGGCTATGAGCAGTGGGGCAATCAGCTGCCCGGCAAACTGCGCGGCATGTTCACCTTCGTGATCTGGGACCAGAAAACCAAAACCATGTTTGGTGCGCGGGATATCTTCGGTATCAAACCGTTCTATTATTATAATCAGGATGGTCTGTTCCTGTTTGGCAGCGAGATCAAAAGCTTTCTGGCTCATCCCGGTTTCAAAAAGGAACTAAACGAGGAACGCCTGCCGGAATATTTGAGCATTGAGTATATCCCCAATGAGGAAACCATGTTCAAAAATGTCTACAAGCTGCCCAGCGGATGTATGTTCACCTGGGAAAATGGCGAGCTGACAGTGGAACGCTACTATGAGATCAAGTACCATGTGGACGATTCCAAGAGCCTGGAAGAGTGGGAAAAAATCATCACCGATACCTTTGCCGAAAGCGTTGCCGCCCACCAGATTGCCGATGTTGAGGTTGGCTGCTTCCTTTCTTCCGGTGTGGATTCCAGCTTTGTGGTCAACGAGGTTGCTAAGGGTACTCCGCATGTCAAGAGCTTCTCGGTCGGCTATGCGGAGGAAAAATACTCCGAGCTGCCGTATGCCCAGGAGTTCAGTAAGGAAATCGGTGTGCCCAGCATTGCCAATAAGGTGGATGCCGAACAGTTCTTTGAAGCCAACCGCCTGATCCAGTGGTACCTGGATGAACCCATGCCCAACCCGGCGGAAGTTCCGCTTTACTTTTTGGCCCAGAACGCCCGCAAGTACGTCAAGGTCGTGCTTTCCGGCGAAGGTGCCGATGAACTGTTTGGCGGCTACCCCATGTACTGCCAGGCGGTTCACTTTATGGATTACGAGCATAAGGTGCCCAAAGCGCTGCGTAAGGCCGCAGGCGCAGTGGCATCCAAACTGCCGGACTTTAAGGGCAAGCACTTCCTGGTGCGCGGTGCAGAAGAACCCTGGCAGCGCTATATGCGCGCCAACTATGTTTTCCTGGACCCGGCTGAACGTGACCGCTGCCTGAAAAAGAACTACCACAGCCCCCGCCCGGAACAGTTCTTTAAGCCTTATTTTGATAAAGTGCAGGGTCTGGATGAACCCACCCAGCTGCAGTGGGTGGATATGCACACCTGGATGCTGTATGATATCCTGCTGAAAGCCGACCGCATGAGCATGGCCAACAGCCTGGAACTACGCGTGCCTTTCCTGGACCGCAACATGCTGGATGTGGCACTGTCCATCCCGCAGAAATACCGCTCCGGCAAAGAGTCCACCAAGATCGCTCTGCGCGGTGCCGCCATGAAGCAGCTGCCGGAAAGCGTTGCCCATCGCAAAAAGCTGGGCTTCCCCGTGCCGCTGAACGATTGGCTGCGGGAAGATAAGTACTATAATATGGTAAAGGAAAAGTTCACTGGCCCCGTTGCCGAAAAGTTCTTTAATGTGGACGAAATCATGCGCCTGCTGGATGATCATAAGGCGGGCAAGGCCAAGAACATGACCAAGATTTGGAGCTTCTATTCCTTTATTTTGTGGTACGAGCTGTATTTCGTAAACACCCAGGCCCCGGCAGGAATCTATTAAAGGCCGGGCAGAAAGCCCCGATAAAAACACAAATAAAAAAGTTCAAAAAAAATTGAACTTTACTATTGACACAATGCGCCCCATGTGATATTATAATTCACGCAGCATGTTCCCAGACAACAGGAACTGACCCGTGCGCGCCCGTAGCTCAGGTGGATAGAGCAACTGCCTTCTAAGCAGTGGGCCAGGGGTTCAAGTCCCTTCGGGCGCATTCTATGGTGCCTATGGCGCAGTTGGTTAGCGCGCCAGATTGTGGCTCTGGAGGCCGAGAGTTCGAATCTCTCTAGGCACCCCACCAAAGACCGCACAGTGATTATGCTGCGCGGTCTTTTCTTTTGCTGGGCCGTCGCCAAGCGGTAAGGCAGAGGACTTTGACTCCTCCATTGCGTCGGTTCAAATCCGGCCGGCCCAACCAAGATGCAACCTCGCAGGGGGTTGCATCTTTTTATATGTAATAAACGGCGGCGGGAGAACATAGGCCGAATTTGAACAGCCCGTGCCCGGCGTCCCACGTCCCGCCGGGTAAAAACAGTCCAGCGGACTGTTTTTAGGGCGCGGCTTGCCAAATCCGGCCGGCCCAACCAAAATCGCTCATAAATTTAACGTGAAAACGTTGAACTTATGAGCGATTTTTCTTTTTCCTTGAATATGCTAAAACTCTGTTTTCCCTAATTTTCCCGATTTTTACATACTTTTCCTAATGCTTTGAGCGACCAAGTGAGCGACTTTTTAGGAGGAAATTTTTATGTCAGGAAAAGCTCGTCGGGGAAACGGAGAAGGCTCCGTATACCAGGATAAGAATCGTGTATGGCACGCAAAGTTGACAGTTGGCCGGTATAGAAACGGCAAACCCCGTTATAAGGAATTCAAAGGAAAAAGAAAAGCGGATGTAATAGCAAGGCGAGATGCGTACCAGAAAGAGTATGGAGATTTATCTCTTGAATCAGGTGCGAACATACCGTTTGCTGATTACATCACGCGCTGGATAGAGAATGTCAAGCGTAACGAGCAAAAGGAAGCTACATATATTAGAACAGTGAGCACTGCGAATACCTACATCATTCCTATGATAGGTGGGTATAAGGTAGCAGAGCTCACCAGCGATATTATACAGCTCCACCTGATTAACGAGATGCGCGACATGACATGCGAGCGCACGGGAGAAGAGCTCTCGTGGTCAAGCATTCAAAAGGCATATATCTACACCAAAGCTTGCTTAGAATATGCTGTAAAGAATGGTGTAATCACGCGGAACCCGTGCGCGAACGTAACTCTGCCAGCAAAAAAACAGCGCCAGCAGCGCGATATACGCTTTTTCGATGAGACCGAGATAGCACGTTTTCGGAAAGCCTGCCGGAAAGGCATGAGCAAGTACGAATGGGTGTTTGAAGCGCTTTTGCTTACCGGTATGCGGGAAGGCGAAATATGCGCACTGAAACCGAGTGACATTGATTTTGAAAACCACTGGATCTTGGTTCATGCTACACTGATAACATCTAAGTCTATGGGAACAGATGGAAGGATACGGTTTAATTAAGCCGATAATATAAGAGCCCGGCAAGAACATTATGTTCCCGTCGGGCTTGATTTATACCTTGTAATTTATCGCATCTTGTGGTATTCTGTAGAAGCCGCTTTTGGCGGCAGGCACTGCACACAACGGCAGGCGGTTGGCCCCACTTCCCGAAAGGGGGTGAAGCCATGCGTTTTACGTTTACTTTCCATGTTGGCCGCAAGACCATCACGCTAAGTTTAGTAGTAAAAAGCAAGAACCGCCACCCTGCACGGTGACGGCTCTTTCATAAAAGTCGTTTACTTAAAAGGGTCAACCGCTTGTCGCAGTGCCTTTTTCTATTCTCATTATATCTGCCATACCGTATCGTGTCAAGCCCTGAGCGTTTGCTTGGGGCTTTTTTGTTTGCAGAAAAGTATTCAACCAAACGGGCAAATGCCGCTGAACAAACGGCTATGAGCCCTTGAAAGCGGTGCTGTGAGGGGGTGCTGGCTGCGGAAATATCCGTGCTCCCTTAACGCGCTACAGAGCTTGAATGGGCCTTTCTGACGCGCTGGAGAGCAATTATATGAGCCTGGAGTGAAAAGCATCAACCAACCGCCTTTTGCCGTAGAAACATTACTTTTTCTTTTTAACCATCCCCCCGGTGACAAGAAAATATCTGCGCTGTACAGTTGTTTCTGAGAATACTGGCTTTACATGCCGTTTTTCTCTGCCGCCTTCCTTTATATGCCAGCCAAACAAGCGGGAAAGCATAGAGCCAAAAACTGACCTAAAATCCAACTTTGCTATGATGTAAGTGTCGAAAGCAACAGCCACTCAGGCAAGGCCCACGGCAAAATGTGAACATGTGTTCCCCCACAAACAAAAAAGAAAGGTCGTAAACACTATGAGCATTGACAGCATGTTGGAACTGGTCAACCAGTACAAAGAAGCTGCACAGTTGATTGAAGCAGCGCAGGCAGAGCAGGAACTTATCAAGGCACAAATCAAGGCAGAACTTGCCGCACGCGGTACAGATACCTTGCAAGTAGGCTGCCACAAAGTCAAGCTTTCCGACTTCACCAGTACCCGCCTGGACAGCAAAGCCATTAAAACCGTTGCCCCTGCCCTGTTTGAGCAGTATTCCAAAACGTTCACCGTTCAACGCTTAAGCATCAACTAAGAAAGGCCCCTTACAGCAAGCACCGACCAAAGTTTTTGTTGTAAAGAGCCACAACACCCGCCGGGCGGGTACAAGTACAGTATACACCCTGCCCGGCCATTTTATCAAGAGAAAGGTTGTTCTTTCATGAAGCAGACAGTTAAAACCAGCCGTGCCGCCGGGCAGTTAGAAAAGATGTTCCGTGCCCTCAATACCCGTTTCTTTGACGGTAAATTGCCGGAGCCGGTCATTACCCTCAAGAAAACACCCGGTGCCTATGGTCACATCACTTGCGGCAAAACGTGGACAGCGGGCACAGAGCAGCGCCACGAGATAAACATCTCAACGGCCACGCTTGACCGCCCCATTGAGGAAACCACGGCCACGCTGCTGCACGAGATGTGCCACCTATACAACATGGTCAACGGCATAAAGGATACCAGCGGTAGCGCCAATGCCTACCACAACAAACGCTTCAAGGAAACGGCAGAATCCCACGGCCTTATCATTGAGCACCACGCAAAGTATGGCTGGACCGTTACAAGCCCCAGTCTTGAACTGCTGGACTTCATAGAGCTGCAAGGCTGGCAGGCCATCCAGATGACAGAGGGCTTAAGCTGGCAAGATATGCTAGGAACCGTCACAAGAAGCCGCACCCCCGGTGCAGCCAATGGCGGTGCAGTCAAGCCGCCCAAACGCCCCAACAGCACCCGGCGGTGGATATGCCCAAAGTGCGGAACCATCATCCGCTCAACCAAAGAAGTCCGCATCATATGCGCTGATTGCAGCATGAACTTTATCCCGGCGGATTAAGCGCCGCCAGACAGAGAGGAACGGGCTGAGTGAGAGTAGGCCATATTTTTTAAAAGTGCACATCGAAAAAGAGGTACTGCTATGTCACTTGCCCAAAAGCTGAAACAACTGCGCCTGCAAGCTGGCCTTACACAAGAACAACTGGCTGCCCATATTGGTGTATCTTCCCGTACAATCAAGCACTGGGAACACGACACCCGCACACCAAACGCTGTATCCCTGTTGGTTCTATCCAGGTGTTTCCATGTGTCTGTGGACTGGCTGCTAGGCCGCACCGATGAAAGGTAGAGTACACCTCAGCTTACTATCGAACCAAGCGCCGAAAACTGTAAAGATAGGGTTAATTCACGAATTATTTACCACTTTGCAGGTCGCCTCTTGATTCTATTTTATCAACCAGAAAGGAAAAGCAAAATGAATGTTGCCTATGTCCGCGTTTCCACTGTAGAACAGAATGAAGCACGCCAGATAGAAGCCCTCAAGCCCCACGGCATTGACAAATGGTTCACGGAAAAAATCAGCGGCAAAAACACCCAGCGCCCCCAGCTGCAAGCCATGCTGGACTTTGTGCGGGAAGGTGATACGGTGTTCATTCATGATTTTAGCCGCCTTGCCCGCAGCACAAAAGACCTGCTGACCCTGGTGGAACAGCTGCAAAATAAAGGTGTACATTTAATCAGCAACAAAGAAAACCTGGATACCAGCACTCCCACCGGCAAGCTGATGCTGACCATGATAGCCGCCATCAACGAATTTGAGCGCGCCAACACACTGGAACGCCAGCGGGAAGGAACCAAGCGTAACGGCGTGTATAAAGGCCGCAAGCCTGCCCAGCTGCCGCCGGACTTCGATGTTCTGTACGCCCGTTATCAGTGCCGTGAGCTGAACAAAACCCAGCTGGCCGCCGCTGTTGGCGTATCCCGCCCCACACTGGAACGGCTGCTGCGTGAATATAAGACGTAAAAGTGCGAGTAGTTGTTACTAATGGTATTGCGCTTTAGCTTTCGCTAGGGCGCTTTTCGCAGCTATATCTTCTAACTGTTGCGCCAGCTTCAGTTTAGTTTCCAGCTGTTCTCTCTGTTGCTCTAGCGCAGCATAGCTTTCCTGGTCTACAATATCACCAGTGGTAGTGCTCCGGCACTCATCCATCTTAGCCTTGAGTTCTTCAATCTGCTTAGTCAGCTCTTCAACTTTCTGGGCTTTCTCCTCATGGGCCTGGCTCATTTCGGCGGCCTTATCGCGGGCATGTTCATACGGATGAAACCACTTCCCGTCTGCCCACTGAAGTGCTTTACTGGCTAGAGTTATTGCGGCACTTACAGCTAAGGCAATACCAATCGTTTTGCCAATCCCTAATAACGTTGTCTTAAACGCTTTCGCCACGCTGGTAGCCGTCCGTGTGCTGGCCGTATAAACCTTCATCACGTCATCCAAGTTGTTGGTGTTCTGTGCAACGTCCTGAGCTATTTTGCTGGAATCTTTGAGAGTCTCGTTGAAAATACTTGCAGCCTTTTCAGTAAGTTTTTGCTCTGCTGCCGCATTTTTCATCTGCTGAATATAGTTTTGCAAAGCGGCAGTATCTTTCTCGACTTGGTCATTACTCATAAAACCAGTGAACTTCCCAAACATTTCTTGTATCTTTTGTTGTATAAGAGATTATTGTGTGATATAATCTTTATAAGGTTATAATTACTGTTTAAGGAAGGTGCCACTCAATGGATAATGAAAAAACTGTTTATATTATCTGTCCTCAATGCGGTTATGTTTGCAGAAACGATTCGCCAAGTAGATTTCCTATTTGTGAATGCTGTAAATATGAAGATCCCATTATTATGTCTCAGGCTGATTACAAGATGTTTGAAGATGAATTGACAGGTAAGGACCCAGATGCAAAATGCTATGAATCTTTGCGAGAAAAATACGTTTACAACAACGAACACTTTAGTAAAAAAGCTTATAATGATATGCTTGCATATGCAGATGAAAAATTCAAAAAGGAATATGCCGAATGGGTTCGCTCAAATAATCCAGGGAAGATAGAGTGCCCAGTTTGTCACACCATAAGTGGAAAAAAGATCTCTGTCGGAGCAAAAGCCGTATCAGTAGGGCTATTTGGTATATTTAGCCAAAAAGTTAAGAAGACTTGGCATTGCGAGATATGCGGATATGAATGGTAATGCTGCGCAGCGTGGTGTAGGATAGGAGATGAAGTCGTATAGCTGAAAATAAACTAATGATGGCTTGCCGCGCCCAGGTATACTTTGTGCATGAAACAGCAGTTGAACTTCAGCCTACAGTACAAACCATCCTGGTTTATGAGACTCTGCCGGAGGAGTTGCCAGCGGAGATATGTTTATAGAGACTTGCGCTTTAACTCTTTTGAGTAAGGCGTTTTTCTTTTAAATAATCAAAAATACTGGCAATAGTACCAATAATTTTGCTTTAAATTTGTGAAAATTGCTACATTTTTTAGGCGCTTTTTAAACACATAAGCACAAATAAAAAGTATACTTGTTACAGTAGTGCTTCTTCATGTGAGCAAATAACGTAACAACGAAAAAACATTGCAGGGCGTTGCTATGCTGTGATGGAGTAAACAAAGCCGTTATATTTTTTGTTCGGCACAATCCACCCGCCGGGAGTGAAACAAGGCGGGGAACCAGGCTGTTCCCACACTTACTTTTAAAGTAAACGCTTTAAAACAACTACTTAGCACCCCCGGCGGTCAAAACTCACTTTCAATTCCTATCGTATAAGTGACCTCATGTCTATAGTTGGGCTCGGAATTTTACCCACTGCCCCTGTCGGGCCCGCGTGCAAAGATTCCTCGCCCGGCTCGCCCAGTAGCGTTAATTGCGGTTAAGCCTGTTCTGGCCGGGAATAAACGCCGTTGACTTATTGCCGCCCCACCGTTATAATAAAGCCAAGGAAGGTGATTGATATGCGTTACCCGTTCATGACCCTTAATGACGGTACAGAAATAACCTATTCAAGCCCGATTCAAAACGGCGATACGATTCAGGTTTGTGTGGATATGGAAACCCCTGTTGAAAATGGCTTCAAGTCGGCAAGCTGCATTCTGCCCGGCTACCAGTGGAAGAATAACGGCTACTCTGAGCTTGAACTTTCCAGCATGAAGTCTTTGATTAAATCGGTTGCCCACCTCTTAATGCGCTATTCTCAGGAAGGCGGGATTGAGAGTGCCTAGTCTGTTCCGCTTGTTCGGTTATGTTGTTTTCTTTTGGTCTAATGAGGGGAACCCGCTTGAGCCTGTACACGTTCATGTAGCAAAAGGAACCCCGAATGCCAATGCCACAAAGATATGGATTACGGAAGCAGGCGGCACGTTGCTTGCTAATAACAATTCCCAAATACCACAGCGTACACTAACGGCTATCATGGAAGTTATTGAAAGCCGCTCTGAGGATATTGTCTCCCGCTGGAATGATATCTTTGGCGAAACCCGCTTCTACATCTGAATAAGAAACACATGCGCTCTGGCTTAATCCGCCGGGGCGCTTTTTGATGTAGAGTTGTAGAGCAATAGGGTGGACTTTTGAATTCGGGAGGGGGTATAATAAAGCCAAAAAGAATGCTATCGCTGCGTCTATAACGGCAAAGTGTTATAGCAAAGTCACAATTAGGGAAAAGGAGAATTAAAATGAAGCGTAAAATTGCTCTGATGATGAGTTCTGTATTGCTGTGCGCGGCGATATTTGGAGGATGTGCTACTTATGATGCTGTTGATACGGCATTTACAGCTTTTAATGATGGAAATATTGAAAAAGCTCAAAAAGTTTACGCAGATAAAATCAAAAAAGATTGTGAGAAAAAAGATAGTCTTGAACAACTGCTGGGTGACAACCTTGAACAGATTCTGCTTCAGTATAACAATGAAGAAATAACTGACGAACAAGCCGAGGCAGAAATGGATAAGTATGTTCAAACATTTGACGGACTTGATTCTGTAGATTCTGCGAGTGTTCATCTACAGGAACTTATCGATTCAAAGATGTCCTTTAAAAAAGCAAAAGAGTATCAAGATAAGGGTGGTTATGGATCAGCTTACACATTCTATAGTACTGTAATAGATAGCGACAGTAACTATAATACAGCGCAAGAACAGATGCAGCAAATTTTACGGGATTTAGAACAGAAAAGTTATGACCTCTGTGAAGAAGGAAAGTATGGCGAGGCTATTACAAGAACAATTAGTATAATGAATGCTATGGGTATTAAATACCCAATGGAAAATCAAGGCATAATGGATTTTACATTTCTCATGGTAGCTGAAAAATTGGCAGAGTCCTGTGGGTTTGAAAATGCTCAAGCCTCATTGGAAACGAGTGTGGCAAATGCATATTATAATGACCACTTCTACGATTTCAATATTGGCTGCAGTTCATTGAACGGAGTACCGTTGGAGAATGTTTCGGATAAAAAGTTGATAGAAGCTTATCAAAGGCTGCATGATTTGGTTCCGGATACGTTCGTAAAAGCATGTATGGGAAGTGACTTTCATTTTGCGTTGGGGGACATTCATAGTGACGGAAAATGGTATGATGTCTTTATAGCAGAAGGATGCGAAAGCTCTGTTACTATTCGTAGTACTGAGGAAAGAAAAGAATTTAATGAAAAAATGAGAAAAATGTTTGGAGGTAAAACGCAAGATAGTGATGGGAATGATAATACAGCCACAATTTTACGCAGCAAAAAGACGATGCAATGCGCTCAAAAACACTGCACCGTCCATAAGGTTTAAACGTTAAGGTTTAATATATAATGGGAACAAAGTCCCGGAAGTCAAAGTTGCTCAAATAAACACAATGCCATAGAATGACAGTAAAACAGCTTGTAATGTAAAATAAACACGGCTGTTGCTAAGTGGATTTATAAAAGCAGCTTCTACTAATGCTCTCGGATATAACCTGAGAGGCTTTTCTTATAAGCAGAAGCAAATCTACAAATAGGCTGAATGATAAGCTGGGAAATGGCTTGCTGTGCGTTGGGGAAACTGGGGTTACGCTACATATCGGGTGTAAGGTCCTTGCGTATGAGCCTTGACCCATTGATTAAACGCTGGAACGGAAACCCGGATGCTCCCGTTGATCTTGCACATGGGAAAATCTTTGCTGTGAACTAGGGTGTAAGCTTGGTTTTTGCTGATCTGTAACAGTTCGGCAACGTCTTTTACGGTTAAGAGCTGGGTGGGAGAAAAATTTGTCATAAAACAACCTCCTGGTTGAAGCAGGCAGGCGTTAATGGTGCTGCGGGACGGTAAGTCAGTGGGAAAAGATAAGGCTCGGCTTTGCGTACAAATCCTCGCCACAAGGCAAAAGTGTATCAGTCTGGGTACTGGAACCGCGTAAGTACCACCTGCATAACGGCCATATTACGTCATACAGCAGTAATACAATGCCTTATAAATGCGATAGTTATCGCCTTTTAAGCAACAGAAGGAAGATCAGAAACCCTAATTTCTTGGGGGCTTCGGTATGCTTCAAGTGCCTGTACAATAAGCGCGATGTAAGCACGCAAATCGTGTTCGCTGAAAAACTCAATCTTCCTGCGGCGCTTAAAGTGGTCAGCGGCTTTTTCGGGGTTTTTGCTTCCATTCAGTTCAAACAGTTTGATAAGCTGTCTGCGGCTGAAAATGTTCTGCTCGTATTTCCAAATGAACTGCGAAAAGCTTACGCCCTCTTTGTTATCAAACGCAAGCCACTTGTCGTAAATGGCCTTGTTACAATTTTCCTGTAACTGCGAATAATAAGCGGGAAGGCTATTAAGCCGCATAATCCAGCTGGTTATAAGCTCAGAGCATGTAGTGCCCTTACGGATTCGTTTCCTCCGTAATTCCAATCGGTTAATCACATTACCGCCGGGTTCTTCCAGCTCCTTGTTGTAGTTTTCGACCTCAAAGTATTGGTTCTGTACCCGCACAGTCAGGCTGTCCAGCATTAACGGGTCAATAGACTGATAGCGATTTTTTACGCGGTACTTTAAAGTAAACAAAAGCAACAAGCACTTGTTCAGCTTAAGGTACTCCTCATACGCATTAACTTCGCTGTCGATGCGAAAATCAATGCGGATGTAACGGTACTCGCTAATGCCCATTGCATCCATGGCGGTCGAAAGCGTTTGCTCGAACTGGGGAAGGGAATAAATCTCACCTGCAATATTATTAAGGTTAAAACGGTACTCATAGTTAGTTCTGTCGCTGTAGCCGTTTTGGCGGATAAAGACCCGTGTTACCCAAGGCAGTTCGTTAGGGTTAGCCTGTGAAATTTCGGGAGAAACGATGCTGAGTGTATCTACGGAAGCAGTCAGGTTTAAATCTCTAATCTTATTAGAACGCATATGCGCCCCTTTCTGCGGTCCTGCGTTGTTAAAAATGTGTGAATCACTTGACAATACCCTCCAATCATGGTATACTCAAAACAATTTAAATACAAAAGTTTGCGAGTATAGAAGTTTTATCGCAGGTACGTGAAAGGATACCAACTATCCCATAACGCCTGTGGTGTGGAACGGAAGGCTCCGGCGAAAGGTACAGATAGAGCTGTGCCAGGGAACCTTGGCCTTGTTCGTGGAGCGTAAAGCTTGGAGCAAGGTACTCGCATTCAGCGCTAGCAGGGGTGGCGCGGTCTGGGTGGTTTCCAGGCTGCGGTGCCCGCTTTGGCTTAGAATGGTAAGCTCATTCTAGCACGCTGGTTAGCAGATGTCAAGGCGGAGTGCTAACAAAATTGTGAACTTTTATCTTTTATGTAGTACGTATTGCTATGTGATATAGATTGCGTATTGCTCGGCGCGATGAATAAGCTTTCCTTTGTAATAAGGAAAGACATAATGGGTAGATGTTGCATGCAGTGAGGTAAGCAGCAGGCTTGTATTGGTTGATAGCTCGTACGGTGATTCTTGGCGAGAGGGTGGAAGCTCTTCTTTCTGGCAGAGACAGTCGTACATGAGGTGATGGCTGGGCGGATCATGTTGCGATGCGTGTTTTAGCAGGGCGTAACCAGTAGATAAAACCTTAGAGAAGGTAACATTCGGGAGGGTACAGGAAAAGCTTTTTTGGCATATGCTGTCGTATGAGCGACTAAATGAGCGACCTTGGAAAAATAAATAACGGCTTGTCGATGAGAAATGGGCGTTGTGTAGAGGACTTTGACTCCTCCATTGCGTCGGTTCAAATCCGGCCGGCCCAACCAAGATGCAACCTCGCAGGGGGTTGCATCTTTTTATATGTAATAAACGGCGGCGGGAGAACATAGGCCGAATTTGAACAGCCCGTGCCCGGCGTCCCACGTCCCGCCGGGTAAAAACAGTCCAGCGGACTGTTTTTAGGGCGCGGCTTGCCAAATCCGGCCGGCCCAACCAAAATCGCTCATAAATTTAACGTGAAAACGTTGAACTTATGAGCGATTTTTCTTTTTCCTTGAATATGCTAAAACTCTGTTTTCCCTAATTTTCCCGATTTTTACATACTTTTCCTAATGCTTTGAGCGACCAAGTGAGCGACTTTTTAGGAGGTTATTTTTATGTCAGGAAAAGCTCGTCGGGGAAGAGGAGAAGGCTCCGTGTACCAGGATACAAAAGGCGTATGGCACGCGAAGTTGAATCTTGGCCGGTATAAAAACGGCAAGAGACGTTTTAAAGAATTTCAAGGAAAAAGAAAAGCGGATGTAATAGCAAGGCGAGATGTGTACTTGAGAGAACATGGAGATTTATCTCTTGAACCGGGTGCGAACATGTCGTTTGCTGACTACATCACGCGCTGGCTAGAGAATGTCAAGCGTAACGAACAAAAGGAAGCTACACATAATAGAGCAGTGAGCACTGCGAAGACCTACATCATTCCTATGATACCCTTTCCAATATCCCATAGCCCATTGAAGCCACTATACTTCAACGGGCTTTTTTCTATATCTGTAACCTGTCGCAAAATTTCCCCTACAACCCTGTTGACAAACCCGTACATTCTCACTATAATTAACCGTGATAATTATCAAAGGCAATTACAAGGAGGAAATATGACAACAGAGAACATGAAGGCGCTGCTCGATGCCTGTTACCAGGCAAAGCGGGTGCGGGAGCTGCTGCCGGCGCTGCCAAAAGGGGTCAGCCCTTCTTATATTCACTATCTGGATACCATCGAGGAACTGGAACGCCGCGGCGTTCGGGTAAAGGTTTCGGACATCAGCGATGCGCTGAACTTGCCGCGCCCCGGCGTTACGCGCACGGTCAAAGAGATGGAGGATAAAGGCTACCTGAAAAAAATCGCATCGGAGCAGGATGGCCGCGTGACCTACCTTTCTATTACGGAAAGCGGCCGCCAGCTTTCGCAGGTGCACAACACCGAGTTCTTTGCGCAGCTGGCGCCGCTTGTGGCTGACATTTCGGATGCGGATGCAGCCTGCACGGTCCAGACGATTGAAAAGATATACAAAATCATGTCGGAAAGGAAAAATTCACTTGAACACAGATAAAACAGATTTTACGCAAGGGAGCATTTTAAAAAAACTTTCCCTTTTTATGCTGCCGGTACTCGGAGCTTTGGTGCTGCAGGCGGCATATGGCGCGGTTGACCTGCTGGTGGTGGGGAACTTTGGCTCCACGGCGGGGCTTTCGGCGGTTTCTACCGGCAGCCAGCTGCTGAACCTGGTCACCTTTGTGGTAACGCAGCTTGCCATGGGCGTTACGGTTTTGATCGCCCGCTATATTGGTGAGAAGAAACCCCAGCAGATCGGGGCGGTGCTTGGCGGTGCCGCGGTGGTGTTTGCCATTATGTCCGTGGTTCTGTTTATTTTGCTGGTCGCATTTGCACGGCCCATTGCGGTGCTGATGCAGGCTCCGGAGGAAGCCATTGGCCTTACCGCAAGCTACATCCGCATCTGCGGCAGCGGTATTTTCTTTATTGTGGCATACAACCTGATGGCCGCCATCTTCCGCGGTCTGGGCGACAGCAAATCCCCGTTGTTGTTCGTGCTGGTGGCCTGCATTGTCAACATTGCGGGCGACCTGCTGCTGGTGGCCGGGCTCAAGATGGATGCTGCCGGTGCTGCGGCGGCAACGGTGTTGGCACAGGCTGTCAGCGTGGTGTTCGCCATTGTAATGCTGGTGAAGAAAGATCTCCCGTTTACCATCAAAAAGTCGGATTTTCGCCTCGACGTACAGTGCCGGAAATTCCTGGAGATCGGTCTGCCGCTGGCCTTGCAGGAATTTTTGACCCAGCTTTCTTTCCTGGCGCTCTGCGCCTTTGTCAACCGCCTGGGTCTGGCTGCATCCTCCGGCTATGGCGTTGCCTGCAAGATCGTTAACTTTGCCATGCTGATCCCCAGCGCGTTGATGCAGTCGATGGCTTCGTTTGTGGCGCAGAATGTGGGTGCGGGCAACCCCAAGCGCGCCCAAAAAGCGATGCTGACTGGTATTGGGGTGGGGCTGATGTTTGGCTGCGCGGTGTTTGCCCTTGTTATGTTCAGGGGCGACCTGTTGGCGGGCGTTTTCTCCACCGATGCAGAGGTTGTACAGAAAGGCTTTGAGTACCTGAAAGGCTTTGCACCCGAAACTATTGTGACGGCGATTCTGTTCAGCATGGTGGGTTACTTTAACGGCAACAATAAAACCCTCTGGGTTATGATTCAGGGCCTGGTCCAGACGCTGCTGGTGCGTTTGCCGATGGCATATTTCATGAGCATTCAGCCGAACGCCAGCCTGACCAAGATCGGCCTTGCCGCCCCGGTATCTACCACAGTGGGCGTTGTGCTGAACATTGCGTTTTACATGTACCTGAACCGTGCCGAACAGCGCAAACAGCGCACGGTAGCATAACGGGGAAGTGCAGCATGACACCGCCTGCAAAAGTGAAAAGACAGTCGTTATAATATATCATCATATCAAAAAAAGCTGCTGCACCGGGAAAGCCAGGTGCGGCAGCTTTTTGCATAGAAAGGCAGCAGCAAACAAAGCAGCGGACCTCTATTCCGCTGTCTACACAATGGCGACGAAATGTGCAAAATAAATCAACTTGAACTTGATTTTTTGTGCATTTAACGCTATGATTAAACCAATGGAAACCATGTTGACAGGATGGATTTTTGCATCCTGAATGACCAATACAACTGGGAGGTAGTTATGCTGGATGTAGCAATCATTGGCTGTGGTGTGGTTGGTGCAGCTGCAGCGTATGAACTGTCGCACTATCCGCTGCATGTGGCAGTGCTGGAAGCAGAAAACGATGTGGCGGATGGAACAACGAAGGCAAACAGCGCCATCCTGCACGCCGGGTATGACCCGGAACCGGGCACCCAAATGGCCCGCCTGAATGTGCAGGGCGTGGCGCTGGCAAAGGAAATCTGCGCCCGGCTGGATGTGCCCTACCGCCAGTGCGGCAGCCTGGTGCTGGCGCTGAGCCAGGCAGAGCTGCCCCACCTGCAAAAGCTGTACGCGAACGGCGTGGCAAACGGCGTGCCGGGCATCCGGCTGCTGACGGCGGAGGAAACCCTGGCGATGGAGCCGCAGCTTGCCCCCACAGTGGCCGGGGCGCTGTTTGCCCCCAGCGCAGCCATCGTCAGTCCGTGGGAGTTTGCGCTGGCCATGGCGGAGGTGGCTGTGCGCAACGGGGTGGAGTTGTACCGCAGCACTCCTGTAACCAACATTGAAAAGATTGACGGCGGCTGGCAGCTGACCACGCCAAACGGCAGCTTTGCGGCCCGCTATGTGGTCAATGCGGCGGGACTGAACGCCCAGGCCATCCATGAGATGGCCGCGCCGCACACCTTTACGCTGGAACCTACCCGCGGGGAATACTATCTGCTGGACAAAAGCGAAGGCAACCGCGTGAACCATGTGATCTTCCAGTGCCCGAACGAGAACGGCAAAGGGGTGCTGGTAACGCCCACCGTACACGGCAACCTGCTGGTGGGGCCGAACGCCCAGCCGGTAGCGGGGGATGATACCGCCTGCACGGCAGACGGCCTTGCCTTTGTGGCGGCAGCGGCCAGGCGCAGTGTGCCGGGGATCCGCTTTGGCGAGTCCATCCGCAACTTTGCCGGTGTGCGCGCCAACGTGGATACCGGGGACTTCGTGATTGGCGAAGCGGACGGCGCGCCGGGCTTTATTGACCTGGCGGGCATGAAATCGCCGGGGCTTTCCAGTGCACCGGCTGTGGCAAAAGAGGTAACTAAAATTCTGGCAGCCCACAACGACCTGCCGGAGCCAAAGACGGATTATAAGGATGGCCGTACCCGCGTGCGGTTCAAGGAGCTGCCGCCGGAGCAAAAGGCGGAGCTGATTGCCAAAAATCCCGCCTATGGCCGCGTGATCTGCCGGTGTGAGACGATCACCGAGGGCGAGATTCTGGATGCCTTGCAGAGCGAGATCCCAGCCGTGAGCATTGATGGCGTAAAGCGGCGGTGCAACGCGGGCATGGGCCGCTGTCAGGGCGGCTTTTGCGGGCCGCGCGTGCTGGAACTGATCAGCAAAACACGAGGCATTGACCCGTTGGATGTATTGCAGGACAAAGCTGGCACCAATGTGCTGCTGTGTGAAACCAAAACCGGAAGGGGGTGCAACCATGGTTGAACTTGTTATCATCGGCGGCGGCCCGGCGGGCCTGGCGGCGGCGTACAGCGCGTGGCAGCATGGCCTGCGCGATATTTCGATTTTGGAACGCGATGCAGAGCTGGGCGGTATTTTGAACCAGTGCATCCACAACGGGTTTGGCCTGCATCGGTTTGGCCAGCAACTTACCGGCCCGGAATACGCTGGGCGCTATATCGAGATGCTGCGCACAACCGGCGTGCGGGTGGAACTGGGCACCATGGTGCTGGAAGTGACCCCCGATAAGCAGGTACACTGCGTCAGCCGCAGCAAGGGCTACCAGATCATTCAGGCCAAAAGCATTATCCTGTGCATGGGCTGCCGCGAGCGCACCCGCGGGGCCATCGGCACCCCCGGCACCCGCCCGGCGGGAATTTATACCGCCGGTGCAGCCCAGCGCTATGTAAATATGGAAGGCTACCTGGTGGGCAGACGGGTATTGATTTTGGGCAGCGGCGATATCGGCCTGATCATGGCGCGCCGTATGACGCTGGAGGGAGCCAAAGTGCTCGCCTGCGTGGAAGTGATGCCTTATTCTGGCGGGTTGACCCGCAACATTGTGCAGTGCTTGCAGGATTTTGATATTCCGCTGTACTTATCCCACACCATTGTGGAAATTCAGGGCAAAAAGCGAGTGGAAAAAGCCATCGTTGCCAAGGTGGATGAAAACCGCCGCCCTATCCCTGGAACCGAGATGGAGTTTGATGTGGATACCATCCTGCTCAGTGTGGGGTTGATCCCCGAAAACGAGTTGACCCGCCAGGCAGGTATTGCCATGGACCCCCACACCAAGGGAGCCGTGGTATATGAAAATATGGAAACCGAGATCCCCGGTGTATTTGCCTGCGGCAACGTGGTGCATGTGCACGATCTGGTGGATTTTGTTTCCGGCGAAAGCGAAACCGCCGGTGCAGCCGCGGCAGCCTATGTGCAAAATGGCGAGATAGAAACCGAAACCGTTCTGCCGCTGGCAGCGGGGGAGGGCATTGGCTACACCGTGCCGCAGCATATCCGGCTGGACGGCGTGCAGAAAAGCGTGAGCGTATCGTTCCGTGTGCGGCGCAATTATGGGCCCAGCACCATAACGGTGCGCTGCGGACCAAACAAAATTGCCGCCTTTAAGCGGGAACGCCTGGCACCGGGGGAGATGGAGCACATTACGCTGCCCAAAGCTCTGCTGCAAAAAGCGGACGGCCCGCTGATCGTTGCTGTGGAGGAGGTGCCGCAATCATGACAGAAACAATAAAAGAGCTGATCTGCATCTGCTGCCCCAAGGGGTGCCATCTGCGGGTGGACACCGCAAATGACTATGCCGTGACCGGCAATGCCTGCCCCAACGGCGCTGCATATGGCAAAGAGGAACTGACCCACCCCACCCGCATCATTACCAGCACCGTGCGCATTACGGGTGGGCTGTACCCGCGCTGCCCGGTCAAAACCGCGCAGGCGGTGCCAAAGGAAACGATGTTTTCCGTGATGGCTGCGCTGAATACCGCGGCTCTGCAAGCCCCCGTGCATACCGGGGATGTGGTACTGCCTGACGTGTGCGGCACCGGCGTGGATGTTGTGGCAACGCGTAACATGGAAAAAGTGGAATAAAAACAGCGGGTAGTTAGGGCAACACCGCACAATTCCCGCCTTACGGCTTAAGCACCGCTTCGGCGGC
>OBAO01000691.1_pt1 | contig 29814 bp, 36 predicted proteins | sample 1517541 | NCBI WGS metagenome assembly OBAO01 (sample SAMN04571698, study PRJEB22368) | human gut metagenome | biome: human gut; material: stool | host: Homo sapiens | place: Luxembourg | collected 2012-08-10
ATTTTGTTGTCATTACTAAGATTTTCTAAGTGTTCACACGAAGAAAAACTAAGCAATAACAACAAAACTTCGATACCATTCTCATGGGTGGTTAGCAAGAATAACTAAGTGATTTCACAAGCTAAGGAAATAGTTCATCACTAAGTTATGCTAGGCTCCCCAACCCATGCTCACGGTAGTGCAGGATAAACAGTTGCACACAAGTGAACTGAAACAGTTGAAACAACTGGATTTGTAATGCACACAAAAAATAAATTTAAAGCTTTATTTTGTATGCAATAGTAATAAAAGTATTATTATATAAGGCTTTATATTGTGTGCATTAATACATTATGGTAAAATTTGTGTAGGAGGTGTAGAATATGTCAACAGTTAATATGAGGATTAGAAAAGATATTCATTCTCAAATAAAAGATATAGCAGAAAAGGAGGAGAAAGGTGTTCAGGAAATAACAGAGGAGTTATTATTATATTCTTTAAAAAAATATTATTCAGATGAAGTTATGAGGTATACCGATATAGAGAGAATTTTAAATAATAGAATAGGGAAAGTAGAAGATCAACTTAACAAGTCTACAGAAAGATTAGCTTCATTGATGGCTAGAATAGGTATTGATAATGCAATGGGATTAATGGGAGATATTGTTCTTTTAGAGAAATTATTAAAATTAAATAGAAGTGATATTCAAAAAGAACTAAGAAAACAAGGAGCTATATATTTTTCAACTGCCGTAAAAGAGGATAAAGAAGAAAAGAAAAAAGAAGCAGCTAAAGAGGATAATTAAGGATCATGGGTGTAATAGTGAAAAAAACTGGGCAGTTAAGTAAGGTATCAGATTTAAAAGCTCATATAAAATATATTGGGTTTAGAAGTCAGGAAATAGATAAGGAGCTTAAAGATGGTCGTTTTTTTAATGATAAATTTGACAATGTAAATTATAAAGGATTTTTAAAAGGAATTGAAAACAATAAAGCTTTACAACATCCAAAGAGTATAAAAGGACATAAGTTTGTTTTTAGTTTAAATCAGAGAGAGTATGAAGCTTATTTAAAAAGTGGAAAAGATTATAAGGATATAATAAGAAAGGTCTTACATGATTATGAAAAAGAAAAAAATTTAAAGCTTGATTGGGTTGGAAGTATACATTTAGTTGATGGTAAGGGGAAGTCCAATCATCCACATTGTCATGTAGTAATTAGTGGAGTGTCAAAACCTGATAAAGATGGAAAAGTAACAAGGGTAAAATTTTACAAAGATGACTTTAAGTCTTTAAGATCACATTTTGATAATGAAATAAAAAAAGAAATAGGAACATTAGAACATGAATTTAAAAATTATGAAAAAGGAGATAATTTTTTTAGGGATATTTCTAAGGGCTTTGAAATGGTAGCAAAAGAGATTCAAAAAGAAGCTGCGAAGGAACAATATAGAACTGAATTATTAAGCGAGAATGAGAAGGAAAGAAAAGCTAAGAAAGAAAGGAAGGCTAGAGAAAGGTAAGGTGAATTATGTTTAAGGATTCTGATAAAAGAAAGAAGTTTATAATTTTTATAATTTTAGGGATTTTAATACTACTTATTATTCCTATTTTAGAGAGATTTATAATGAGCTTATTGGAAAGTAAATTTGATATATCTTTAATTGATGGAGAATATATTAAACAAATAGCTTTGAATAAAAATACTTATTTAGGTTTTTACAATTTCAAATTCGATAATCCAGCTAAGGTGTTAGGCTATGTATTGATAGGATGGTATGTATTTTCATATTTATTAGGATTAATGACTTCATTTTCTCCTAAACAAAAGTTTGAACAAGTAGATGGCTATGGTTCACATGGAACAAGCAGATGGCAAACAGATAAGGAAATAAAAGAAAGTTATTATAATGATAAGAAAGGTTGGTTCTTAGGAGCAAATGATAAAATTGATAGATATAAAGTAGGTATGAATGGAGCATATCACAAGATTAATGGAAAATTAAATATGCAAATGGTGGTAGTGGGACCACCAGGATGTAATAAAACAACTGGGTTTGTATTACCTAATATATTTCATCTTGTGGATGTTTATAAAAAAATAAACAATAAAATAGAAAAATATAAAAAAATAAGAGAGAATACTAGTGATTATAATTTAGTAAAGATAATAAATATTAAAAGAATGTATAAGGATGTAATAAAGCCTTATAAAAAAAGTAAGAAAGATTTAAGTGACTTTAAAGGTTTAAATAAAATGAAAGAAATTATGAAAAATGAAGTTGAGAATTTTAAAAGAAAATTTTTAAGTAAAATTAGTTTAACTGAAGCTGCTGACGAGGAAATGCCTGATTTAATTATTACAGATCCTAAATCGGAATTATTTTGTTTAACTTCTAAATATTTAAAAGATGAGGGTTATGATGTTAGGGTTCTTGACTTTATTAATTTGAATTTTGGTGATTCTATAAATCCTATTGAATTTATAAAAGATGATAAAACTTTATTGGAAATATGTAAGGGGTTTGTAGAAAGTGTTGAGGGTTCGAGATCGCAAGGGGGAGTAAGTGGGGATATGGCTTTTTGGAATGGTCAAGAATCTCAACTGCTTGGTGCTTTAGTTGGTTATGTAATTCAAACATATAAAGAGGAAGATAGAACGTTTGGAAATGTCTTAGAGTTACTAACTAGTGATAAGGTTTATGATGAATATAAAAGCAAAAAGTTGTTTGTTGAAGCTAATATTCAAGGTACAGCACTTCAATTGTGGAACAATTTTTTATCTGTTTGTGATAATGAAAGAACTAAGTCTAATATTGTTGGTGGACTAGCTGAAAAAATGGTTCTATTTAGTATTGAAGGAATTCAAAGAATTACTCAAAAGACTACAGTTGATTTAACTAAGTTAGGAGCAAAGAAGAAGAAGCCAATGGCACTATTTATTTTAATGCCTGATGGAGATAATACATTTTCGCCTATAATAAATGTTATGGTTTCAATATTATTTAAGCAGTTATATAAAAATGCTTATAAAACTGGGAATAAATTAGTTAATCCAGTTTACTTTATAATAGAGGAAATGGCTAATATAGGTAAACTTCCTAATATTAAAGAAATGTTAGGTACAATGAGAGGAAGAAGAATTTATCCTATGATGATATGGCAATCTTTAGCTCAAATGAAGGATAGATATAAAGATGGTTATGAAGATATTATGTCAATGTGTGATACTCATGTATATTTAGGTGTGAATGATGGGTTTACATCAAAGTATTGTTCAGCTTCACTAGGGGAAACTACAATACAAATTCAAAATACATCTAAAAAAGGTGATAGTGGTTTATTGAATGTAAATGAAAGAAGTGAATCTCAAAATTATCAGCAACGTAAGTTATTGCTTCCTGATGAAATAGAAAGATTAGATAATGATTTAATGATTGTTAGGCAAAGAGCTAATTATCCAGCATTATTATATAAAATACAATATAAATATTGGGAAGATAAATTGTGTGATGAAGTTACTATAGAGAATTTAAAAGAATTAGATCCATTACCTAAATCTGTTGTTAGAAATGAACTAAGAGATATTGGTTATGAAAATGAGAAGGTGGAAGGGTATAAAGAAGTAGAAAGTTATAAAGAGATAGAAGGTTATAGTACAATTGAAGAAACAAAGAATGATATTGAAGAAGAAAGAAGCATTTTTGATAGTATTGATATTGACGATTATCCTATAAGATAATACAATACTGGAAAAAATTTTATAAAAAAGTGTAAAAGTATTTACATTTTTTAAAAAACATATTAAAATATTAATTGAGGTGATTGGTTAATGTTTACTGTATTGGCGATTGTGAAAAACATGGCTAGTTCAAATAGATTAATTAATTCTTTTGCTGATAATGAAATAGATTGGAAAATGAATGTAAGTTCATATGATGAATTACAAGAAGAATTGATTTCATCCAATATTGATCTTATAGTTTTAGATGAAAAGTTTTTTTGGTCAGAAGAAGCAGAGGAATTAATAAAAAGACAAAACATAGATTTGGTTATATTCAGGGGAGATTTTGAAAAAGCTCAACAAGACATATCTAAGTATATAAATGAATATATAGAAGAGTTTGAAAAGTTTGAACTTGAAGAAAAAGTGAAAAATAAAGCTAACCAATCTCAACAAATTAAATATATAATTCAAGAAGAAATTAAGGAAGTTGAAAAGATAGTTTATAAAAGTAGGAATATAAGACAAAGTTTATTTTGCATATCAACTTCAGATAACAATATGATAAGAGATTATTATAGTTGTAATATAGGAGCCTTATTAGGCTCCTTGAAAGATGAAAAAACAGTAATTGTTGATATGACAAAAGCTAATAATATCGTTGGTTACTTGAGGTTAAGTAAGGAACGATTTTTTATGGTCGAAAAAGGTGTAAATGCTTTTACGATTTCAAAAAACTTAGATTTTATATATGGAAATGAAAACTTACAACTTTTAAGGTTAGATACTAAATGCTTAAATAAGAAATATATAAAAATGATTTTATTTGCTTTGAAAGACTATGAAAATATTATATTTGTAATAGATGATGATATAGAGCTTCAAGCATATAGTTATATTTTATCTATAGTAAATGAAGTGCATTTAATAGTTGAACCTACAATACCAACTGTTAGAAATGCGTTGAATTATATAAGAAAGATTAATGAGTTGGGACAAGTTAATGAGAATATTAAAGTTATTCTAAGTGATTTAACAGAAGATTCTGAAATTTGGGGGAGGTTATTCGAGAAATATAGTATCTATAGTGTAGCAAGAAATATTTATGTAGATGGGGTAAATAAGGAACAATTAATTTCCAATAAAAAGGAAATAGAAACAATAAAAAATATACTAAATTTGGAAAGCAGCAAAAAAAGCTTTTTAGATATATTTAGGAGGTAGAAAAATTATGAAGTTTTTTTCTAAAAAAGAGGTTGATACTGATATTAATGTAATAGAACCCAAAGAAATTGAAGTTGATATCAAAGAAAAAGAAACTTTAACTGTATCAGAGTTGCTGGAAATGTGCTTAAATCATTTTATTGTTACTAAACCACAAACAATTGGATTGGTAAGCAGAGGTCAAAAATCAAAGGAAAGTTTAAATAATGAGTTAAAAACATTCTTGCAAGGTAATGAGGTATCAGAAGAAACCTTACAAAAAGTTCAAACTGAATTTGATAAATATATATGGGGATATGGTAAATTAGATGACTTAATAAATAATAATGATGATGTATCTGATATAAAAATTTTATCTTATGATAATATAAGAATTAAGAAATTAGGAAAAAGAATGACTTCAGATGTTAAGTTCTCTAGTAAAGATGAAGTAAGAAGATTTGTAGAGTTTGTTGCAATAAAAAATGGATCAACATTAGCTGAAATAAATGCCTTACAAAAATTTACAGATAAAACGACTAGTGAAAAATTTATTTTAAGAATTAACATAGCTACTGAATATGTTAATTCTATTGAAACACCATATCTACATATTAGAAAAATTGCTAAAAATAAATTAGATATGAAAAAACTTATAGAACTAGGTTTTTGTACTGAAGAAGAAGCAGAATATTTATTAAATGCAGTTAAAAAAGGATTATCTATAATATTTACTGGTAAGGGTGGTTCAGGTAAGACTACATTAATGAACGCATTGTTAGATGAAATACCACATGACAAGAGTGGATTAGTTATTCAAGAAGCTGAAGAGTTGTTTAGCAACACACATCCTGATATGATGTTCCAAACAGTTAGGTATTCCAAAGGAGAAAGTAAAATACAATATACATTAAAGGATCTTGCGATAAATGGGTTACTTACAGATTTAGATTGTTTTGTTATAGGGGAAATAAAAGGTGAAGAAGCACTTTACTTTTTAAATGCTAGTTACACAGGACATATATGTTGGGGTGGTGTTCATGGAAATAATTCTAAAGAAGCTTTGAATAAATTAGCTGATTACATGAAATATGCATCTGACTATAGTAAAGATGAATTATTAAGTATGCTTAAAGATATTGATCTAGTAATATTTATGAAAAATTTTGGTATTAGAGAAATGTCTGAAATAAGTGGCTATGATGAAATAAATAAGAAAGTTCAATATAATAAGATTTTTGAAAATAGTAAAAGGATTTCTAGTAGCTGCGAAAAAGTGCTTAATAAATTAAATAGTTAGGAGGAGATATATTGAGTGGATTGGTTATAGCTCTTAATGGGTTATTATTTTTGGCTTTATTTTGTGTAATTTATTTTACATTTTTACACTTTAGAGAAAAAAAGATAGTAAAGAAAGCCTTAATGATAACTGAAAAAAGGTATTTGAGCAGAAAGGAAATAAGCGAAAGAGTATTTTTAGAGAAAGGTAATATTGATGATATGACTTTCTTTGAAAAAATTGACATGCTAATAGAAAGAAGTGGAATAAGAAGTTATGTAAGCTTCTTTAATACAGAACTATTAATTTTATCAATGATTATCCTTTCTATTGCTGGGTTCTTTATATCTAAAGCAATATATGACTTTTGGGTTATAAATTTAGGTGTTGCAGTTTTAGTAGGGTTAATGTGTTACATAGCTTTATATATTGCTTCAGGTTTAACGTATGAGAAGGTTGACGATGGATTATTACTATTTATAAATCATCTTGAAAACTTTTCATCAACTACGGATGATGTTGTTACATTATTTGAAAAGACATTGCCTTATGTAAAAGAACCACTAAAAAGATATGTAGAAGAATTTGTAAATGAAGCTAAATCAGGAGATTTGAAATTGGCATTTAGAAACTTTGAAAAAAAAGTAGAAAATAAGAGGTTTAAATCAATTTTAAATAATTTAGAAATAGCGTCAAGGCATGAAGCTAACTATAAGGATATATTAGGAGAATCAAGAGTTATTTTAAAAGGTTATTTTGAAAGTAAGCAAAGAAATAAGTCAATCGTTCAAAATGGAAGGGCTGAAATATTGTTAGTATTGTTAATGGCAGGGGTAATGATAGGGGTAATGAGTGGAATAACCCCAAATCTATTATTTGACTTGCAAAATACACTTGCTGGTAATTTTATAATCTTATACTGTGTAATTGTTTTTATATTTATAATATGGCAGTTTATAGCTTTTGATAAGGAATAGGAGGGATAGAGATTGAATATTGTTCCGATTATGAGTATGATTGTTATTCTTTTTATATCTTTCTTAGGTTATAGGATAACAAGAGATCTTATCAAGTTTAGACAGATGAATAAAGTAAAAGAAGCAGTTTGGAAGAAAAAACTTAAAGATAATAAAAAAGGGTATTTTTCATATTTAAGAATTGAAAAATATTTAATTAGTAATGGTAGTCCATTAGGACTAACGCCTTATACATTTCTTCAATGGAAGATAATATCAGGAATATTATTTATGCTACTTTTAGTTAAAGAAGTAAATCTATTGGTTGGAATAGTAGGACTTATAGGAGGATTCTTCTTATTAGATATAATGATATATGCTTCAAATAAATCTGATAATGAGAAAATTATTGGTGATTTATCAGGTATTTATGATTCATTAAAAATTCAAACTAAAGCTGGTGTTTTTATAACAAGTGCTATTGGAGAATGTTATCTTATAGCTAAAAATAAAAGATTTAAAAAAGCTTTATTAGAATTAAATGCTGACTTGGTATTAAAAAAAGATTTAGATGGAGCTATTGATAAGTTTAATTCAAAATTTAATTGTCCACATATAGATTCATTTTGTGCAACTATTAAACAAAGTGCAGAATCAGGGAAATGTAGTCAAGCGTTAAATGATTTAGCTTCCCAAATAAAAGAAATTAATATGGTTTTAGAATATCAAAAATCTAATAGAATGAGTAGAAAAATTACTATGCTGCAAATAGCTATTTTAATAGGAATTATAGCAATTTTACTTTATTCAGTATTCATAGAATTAGGAAGAAACCTAATGAATTTTTAGATAAGCGAATAATTAATCTATATTTTAAAGATTGATTTATAAAAATAAATTTAATTAGTGTACAAGTAAGTATACAAGGTGTTAAGGAGGATTTTAAAAAATGATGTTTATTCAATTAGCAAAGGCAAATCTTTTAAGGAAGGGTGGGTTTTTAAAAAAGAAAAAGGGTGATGATAAAATAATTGTTACAGTTGCATTATGTGTTGTTGCTACTATATTAGCAGTATTATTCAAGGATAGTATTGTACCTATAATGAATGGTCTTTTAACAAAAGTTAAAGACGCTATAACAAATATGTTCTAATAAATAAATTTAAATAAAAAAGCAGTGATGGAGGAATTTGAAAATGATGTTTATTAAATTAGCAAAGGTAAATCTTTTAAGAAAAGGTGGGTTTTTAAAAAAGAAAAAGGGTGATGATAAAATAATTGTTACAGTTGCATTATGTGTTGTTGCTACTATATTAGCAGTATTATTCAAGGATAGTATTCAACCAATAATGAGTGCACTTTTAACAAAGGTTCAAGAAGCTATAACAAATATGTTCTAAAAAAGTACATAGGCAGAATTTATTTTCTGCCTTTTTTTTAAAGGAAGGAGGTCATTATGAAGTTGAAGAAAAAAAAAGGCGTTATAGATGATATTTTAATTCCAATGATTACTATTGTGGCTATATTCATATTGATAATGGCGTTCATAACAAGCAATAAAGATGTTCATAAATCCTCAACCATAGATGGAATAGTTAGACAATATATATTATCTATGGAGAGTACGGGATATTTAGATAGTTCATCACAACAACAATTAATAAAGGATCTTCAAGATGTGGGTATGAAAAACATTAGTCTTGCTGGTACAACAATGTCAAAAGTAGGATATGGTAAAAAAATAAACTTAGTTGTTAATGGAACAATAGAAATTACCAAGTATGATATTTCTAGTATATTTTCAGTTAATACAAAAACTGAAGATAAAGCAGTTAAAAGGATAAGAAGCTCAACGGCTAAACATTAGGGGGTATTATGAAAAAGAAAGAAGGAAAGGTTGGTATTTTTATAGCTATTATGAGCTTACAAATTGTAGTCATTATTATAGCTTATAGTCTAAAGCTTAATCAATTAGAGTTTACTAGAACTTTAGTTGAAGATAGTTTGGTAAATGCTAATTTGGCTGCTGCCACAATAGATTTAGAAGAATATGGAGCTACTAATAATATTATAAACAATGATACTGCTAAATCTTTCAATGATTACTCTGTAAGTTTAAAAGAAGGGTTAGGATTAGATAATTCTTTTATGCCTGATGAAAATAGCTTTATAAAAAGTAAAGTTGTCGTTGAGAGGTTTATTATTTATTCAGTATTGGGTAATGACATATTAATGGCAAGTAGAGATACTAATGGGAACTTTACAAATACAGTTTACAAAGATCAGGTTGGTATTATGAAAACGCCTGATGGATTTTTAATAAAAGATACAACTGTATATAGTCAAATAAGTTTTAGTGTTCATGGGTTAATGAATCAAGTATTTAATGTTGATGAAGAAAGTAGTGTAGCTATAACAAATAAATAATATGGAGGATTTTAAAAATGAAAATAGGAAAAAAGACAGGTGTAATGATTAGTTTATTTATAGCAATAGCTTTATTTTTTGGGTTAATTATTCTTCAACAAAATTTATTAGCTCCAAATGGTACAAGTAAAGTGTATGTAGCTAATAAAACAATAGAAAAAGGAACTGTATTAGATAGTCAAAATTTAAATACGCTATTTACTAAAACAGAACTTAATAATGAAGCGATTATTGAAGGAGCAATTTATACAGAGGATGAATTGTTAGAGCTAGAAGGGAAAATTTTATCTAGGGATATGTTAAAAGGTGAAGGATTATCTTCTTTAAGAGTTGTAAATAAAGATGATATTTTGGCAAATTCTGATTATGTTGTGGAAATAGGTATTAACTCAGGTGATATTTCTGAAGTTGTTGGAGGAATATTGAGAGAGGGTGATTTGGTGAATATTTCAAGTGTAGATCCAGTTACAAAAGAAAGTTCTTTATTATTAGACAATGTTTACATAGATAAAGCTTTTTCATCTGATGGAACAAGAATAGCTAGAACTGATTCAATGGCAGCAGCTAGAGTTAATGTATTAGTTACAAGTAAAGAAGCTGAAGCAAATCTGAATAAAGCTATTGAATTAGGAGGAATAAAAATTAGTAAGATTAGATAATTCCCCCCCTAACAACCTAATAAAAAAACATATAATTTTAATTATATGTAAATAAAAATATTGACAAAAGTAAATAGATGGTTTATAATTAATTTATAAAGTTAATCGTTAGGGAGGAATTAATAATGAAAAATATAAAATCATTAATAAACTTAATTAAGACAAGTACAAAGGCACAAATAGTAACTGGAGCAGTTGCAGTTGCAGTTGTAGGAACAATTGGGGTTGGTAGTTATGCAGTATATAACAACAATCAAAAAGGAAATTCTAGCACATCAAATACTGGGTTAATACAAGAGAAAAAGGTTAGTGTTAAAGAATTAATAAATATGCTAAATGAAAAGAAAGAAATAGCTAATAAATTATTAAATAATGCAGATCTAGATGATATAAATAAATTAATTGAAAATATTGAAATGAATATAAATACTTTATCTGTGGAAAATACAGATAAAGCATATAAAAATGTAGTGGATCTATTTGAAGAGTTATCTGTAAAAGTAGATGAAGTTAAAGAAAAAAATAAAGAAGAAGTAGAAAAGAAAATAAATTCTTTAAAAGAAAAAACTCCAAATGAAAATATTAAAAGTGAAATTGAATCACAAATTAAAGAATGTGAAGAGTTGTTGAAGAAAGAAGAATATAGACAAGCTTTTGAAAAAGCAAATGAAATAGAAAAAAGTATAGAAGATGGTTCATCAAATAATGATGGTTCATCAAATAATGATGGTTCATCAAATAATGATGGTTCATCAAACAATGGTGGTTCATCAAACAATGGTGGATCATCAAATAATGGTGGTTCATCAAATAATGGTGGATCATCAAACAATGGTGGTTCATCAAATAATGGTGGTTCATCAAATAATGGTGGTTCATCAAATAATGGTGGATCATCAAACAATGGTGGTTCATCAAATAATGGTGGTTCATCAAACAATGGTGGTTCATCAAATAATGGTGGTTCATCAAACAATGGTGGATCATCAAACAATGGTGGATCATCAAATAATGGTGGTTCATCAAATAATGGTGGTTCAGTTACCCCTCCAACCCCTCAATATGAAACATTTACTGGATTTAGATATGACTTAAATAGTGATGGAAGAATGTCAGGGTATGTTGGTGGATATAATGATTATGTTTCAAAATTTAGTGCTTTATCATCAAAGTCAACAGTTTCTTCATTTAATAGTGAAGTTAATAAAGCAGTTCAAGTTTTAACGCAAGGAGCTTATGAGGAAACAGTAAAAAATAGATTTTTAAATAAAGTTTATAACGATCAATACCTAATTACAGGTGTTACTATAGAAAGATATTCTGTTCCAATTTTCATAGGTGATGAATTAGTTACAGATCCATATAGTGAGTTAGTTAAACAAGGGATTGAAAATACTCCTGGAGGATTGTTTGCAACAGTTGTAGGAAACTATGGGTTAGTAAGTGATAGTGAAAATGATTATTTTGTTAAGGTAACAGTACAATTCAAGGAGATTTAATATAATAATTGAAATGGAGGGAAATTTGATGAAAAGAAAAGTAAGTATAGTTATTCTAACTACATTACTAACACTTACACTCCCTTTTTCGAAAGTTTTTGCAATTTCCTCAAATGGTGGTTCAGTTAATACACAGATGAACAATAATATGGGGAGTATAATAGATAGTACGACAGTTGATGGTTGGCATAGTAGTGGTGGATATTGGAGATTTGGCTATAATGATTGGAATTCTAGTTTTATTGTAAATGATAGTGATGTACCAAATTATTTTAGTGGAACTTCAAAAACATTTAATGAAAACTTAGTTATAAATAGAACTTTACCACAAACAGTTCAAAATTTTATTAAGATTTATGGTAAAGATAAGGTTGGAATTAAAATTACAGTAGGGAAAGATGGTTCGATTTTAAATAATGCAGTATCTTACACTTTGACAGATACTACAATAAATTTATCTTTTAGACCTATTTTGAGGTACAACAGATATAACATGTGGGAATATCATAATCCTACAATTTGGGGACAAATGACTAAGAAAGTTCATACGCCAGAGGTTACAGATGGATATGGTGAGAACTATGTTTCTGTAGATGATGGAGCTGTCGGTATGAAATTAAATCCTAGCATTATGAGAAGTGCTTATAAAGATAGTGATGGTAAATTAAGATTTACATCAACTGAATATACTATTGATGGTAATGGTAATCAAGTAAGACCTATAGATAAATACGCTCTTAACAACTTCTTTAGTGGTGGTTCTAGCGGGGTTTATTTTAGATATCCAATAAATATTCAGTTTTATGATTTAAGTGTTGGTGTAAATCCATTAGTTATAGATTCTTATGAATATTATAGTGATGGAGTTTATTGGGTTAAATCTGATGATAATTTTAATTTAATTGCTTCTGCAACTGCTTCGGGAAATGATGATTTAGTTAAAGTAAATGCTAATTATTTTTCAATTAATCAAAATGGTAATATAGGATATATAAATGCTCGTATGAAAGAAAATCAAACAAGTAATAATAATATATCAGGAACTAATATCGTTAATATCCTTGGAGGTACTAATTCTCGAAGTGGAAATACTTTAACTTCTAATATGAGTACATCTTTATCAGGTGATAAGGATATTACAGTTTATAGTTTTGGTCGACTTATACGTTTTCCTAATGCTGGAATTGAGGATTTTGGAAATGAACAAATTTATAAAGAATCAGGAAATTCAAATACTATAACAATTAAGTCGGATAGTAAAGCTCCTAACGTAAGTGGATATCCTGATAGTTCTAAATGGAATAATAGTAATGTTTCATTTACTTTAAATGCAGATGATGAAAGAAGTGGTATGAAATCTATGGTGTTATATGAAAGTGGTAAGCAAGTAGCTACTGGAAAAACATCTATAAATTATACTGCTTCAAAGGAAGGGGAAGTAACTTATAAGATTGTTGCAACAGATAATGTTGGAAATACATTTAATAAAGAGTTTGTAATAAAAATAGATAAAACAAAGCCAACAGTAACATACAATCCAAATAATAAAACTTGGATTAATAAAGATATAGGTGTAAACATATCAGTAGCAGATAGTTTAAGTGGGGTTAAGTCATGGAAGTATGCTATATCAACCGATAATGGAGCTACTTGGGGAAATTGGATAACTGGAACTGGAACAAATGCTAATGTAACAATATCAAAAGAAGGAACTACAAAAATAAAAACAGAAGTTATTGACAAGGCTGGTAATACAGTTACAGTAACAAGTGGTTCATATCAATTAGATAAAACGAATCCAACAGTAATATATAATCCAAATAATAAAAGTTGGACTAATAAAGACATAAGTGTAAACATATCAGTAGCAGATAGTTTAAGTGGGGTTAAGTCATGGAAATATGCTATATCAACCGATAATGGAGTTACTTGGGAAAATTGGATAACTGGAACTGGAACAAATGCTAATATGACAATATCAAAAGAAGGAATATCAAAAATAAAAACGGAAGTTATTGATAATTCAGGAAATGTTAATATTGTTATAAGTGATCCGTATTATATAGACAAGACTGCTCCTACTGGTGATGTTGAATATGATTTTAATGATGAAACTTTAGATATGAATATTACTGTAGATAAGATAGTTGAAACTGGATCAGGACTAGATAGGGTTTGGGTAGAATATTATCCAAAAGATGATCCATCAAAAATAGTTATACAAGATTTAATTATAAATGGTAATAAGGCAACTGGCAGTAAAAATATTTATGATGAACTTGGAAATGTAGATATGGTAGGTTTAGTAGTTAAGGCAACAGATAAAGTTGGAAATGAAGGGGTTTTAGGAGAACATGAAGTCGATATGTTTAATTTAACTGCTACTATAGAAAGAGTTTTAGAACCACATGATCCTATATTTAAAAGTGGAGAAAAGGGGATTTTAAAAATAAAATTATATGGTGGAGTTGATAAGGTAAAAGTAACTTTTCCAACGGAGTTAAGTTCGTTAGATGATTCATTAGATACAGAATTTAACTTAGAGCCTAAGAAAGCTGATAATATTGACTATGAGTTTTATGTTCCTATAGATACACCAAATAAAGGCTATATGGTGCAAGTAAAGGGATATAAGAATGGAAGAGAAAAGGTAGTTTATCCTACTTTTACTGTAACTGGTAATATGTTAGATGATTTAAGGACAAAGATTTTATTTGATAGAAAATAGGAGGAATTATGACAATAATATTTATATTGTTAAGTTTATTAATTATAAATATAACTATCAAGTATATCAATAATAATGATGATGTAAATATTGTTATAAGTCTTAAAGGTTGGAGTATATTAGTAGGGGTTGTTTCAACCTCTACTTTTTTATTAGCAGCTAGATATAACAATAGTATTGAATTTTATTATTTTTATGCTTTATTTATATATTTAATAATTACTGCATACATAGATTATAAAACTACAGATATATATAATTTTTTAAATTACATAATGTTAGGGGTTTCACTATTATTTATAGTTATGAATTATATTATGGGAAATGATATTAAACCATTAATTCATTCAATAATATATGTAGGGGCAATTAGCTTAATTATGAGTTTTTTTAGAGCTTGGGGTGGTGGTGATACAGAAATGTTTATTGCTATTTCAGGAATAATTGGAGTAAAAGGATATGTGTATTTAGGCTTTCAACCTATAACTATAGGTCTTGTTAATGTGTTTTTAGCAACAATGATTTTATCAGTTGTTTCATTAGTAAATATATTAATAAGACGATATGAGCTTTCAAAGAGGGTTGCTTTTGCTCCATATATAGCTTTTTCATCAATGTTTATTATTTTATTTTTATAACTAAGGAGGGGGTAAATTTATGAAATCAGTAATTATTTGTGAAAAGCCTAATTTATGTATGACAGTTGTTAAGGCTTTATATAAGGATAATTTTAAACGTTATGATGGTTATTTTGAGGGAGATAAATATATAGTAACATTTCAATTTGGACATTTAATGGAATTAATGAGTTTAGATGAACATAAGGGAAGGTCTAAGACTAAATGGAATTTAGAAGAGTTACCATTTAAGCCTGAAGAGTTTAAATTTAAAGTCAAGGAAGATACAAAAAAGCAATATAAGATTATTGAACAATTATTACTTAGAAATGATGTAGATACTGTAGTACATACTGGAGACGCAGATCGTGAAGGAACCGTATTGGTAAGTATTGTTATTGACAATATATTTAAAAATAATAATATAAAGAAGAGGGTATTAAGGTTATGGCTTCCTGAACAGACAGAAGAAAGCATTAGAAATAAAATGCAAAGTTTAGATTCAATGGAAAAGCATATAAGCTTATACAATGAAGGATTAGCAAGAACTTATATTGATTATTTAATAGGGATAAATTATACTACTGGAATTACTGTTAAGTCAGGGCAAAAGTTAAGAGTTGGAAGAGTTATAGTTCCTATAGTAAAGTTTATCTATGATAGATATTTAGAGCAAAAAAACTTTTCTACAGAAAAGTTTTTTAAAATAGCTACAACATTTGAAAAAGATAAGGAAATAATAAAAGCTGCAATAAAAGATTTAAGATTTACAGAGCGTTTAAAAGCACAAGAAATTTATGATAGAATAAAAGGAAATAATGCTATTGTAAAAAATATAGATATAAAAGAAATAAAAAAAGAACCTTCAAAACTTTTTTCTTTAGATAAACTTCAGAACAAAATGGGAAATGAATATAAATTAAGTGCGATTAAAACACTAGCTATTTTACAAGGACTATATGAGAAGGGGTATGTAACATATCCAAGAACAAATACAGAATATTTAGATCCTAAAGAAGAAAAGAAGTTTAAAAGTGTAGTGGAAATGTTTGCACAAAATGGATATAATGTTAAGTTTCATAATAGTAAAAAAATATTTGATAGCAGTAGGATTGAAAGCCATAGTGCATTAACTCCAACTAAAAAGATACCAAATGATGGAGAGTTATCTAAAGCAGAACAAGTTTTATATGATGTTATAAAAAATAGATTTTTATCTAATTTTTATAATGAAACACCTATTGTCGAAGAAACTACAGTTTATATTGAAATATTAGATGAATATCTTATAGAAATTAAAGGACAAGTAATAAAAAGAAAAGGCTTTTTAGAACTTGAAAGCAATATAAAGGATAAGGTAATTCCTTCATTTAAAATTGGGGAAGAACTTAAATGTACTTATGAAATTGAAGAAGGTAAAACTCAAGCACCAAAAAATGTAACTATAGAAGAATTAAACAATTTTTTAGCGAATCCATATAAAGAAAGTCTTAAAACAGAAGATGAAGTTTATAAAAGTATGTTGGATGGAATTGAGATTGGCACAGTAGGAACAAGAGCTGGAATTATAGAAAATGCAAAGCAGAATGATTATATAGTTGAGAAAAAAGGAATATATCTAATAGGAAATAAAGGTATATATTTGATTGAAACATTAGATAAATTAGGAATAGACATATATAAGGATAAAACTATAGAAATAAGTAAAACTCTAAAAAGAATTTACAGAAACGAGATATCTATAAATGAAGCTTTAGATATAATATTTTTGAACATTTCTTCACAAATCAATAATATTAAATCAGCAAATTTAGAAAAGTTTGTTCAGGAAAGAGAAATAATAGGTAAATGTCCTAGATGTAAAGAAAATGTCTATGAGAGTAAAAGTAATTTCTATTGTGATGGATTCAGAAAGGAACAAAAATGTAATTTTGTTTTAAAAAAAGAAGATAAATTTTTTACTTCAAAAGGGAAAAAAATCACAAAAAAGATTGCAAAAGATCTATTAAGCAAAGGGAAAGTTAACGTTACAAAACTTAACAAAAAAAGTGGTGTGGGAACTTATAATGCCACAATAATTTTAGATGATAATGGAAAATTTGTTAATTTTAAAATGGAATTTAAGAAATAAATCACCCAATTGTGTGAAGAAATAGAACAATTAGAATTCTTTTCCGTATTGTAGTATAATTATTAAAAGGTATAGAATTTGAAAAAGCGAGGGGAATTTTAATATGAGCGAAACTTTACTTAACAATGGTTGGAAGTCGAAAACTGTTAGAGTAAAAAATGATTATCATAAAGTGTGTACTTTTCTATTATATAAGTTTAATCAAGGATTTGGAGTTGATAAATCTTTATTTGATAATATATTGAATTTTTCATTAGATTATTTAGATAAAAACGGTTTTGATTTTGAAATGAATAATTTTCAAGGAAGAAGATATCCAAAAGGTTTTTTAATTACAGATGAAACGTTAGGTAGAATTAATGAATATTATTGTAAAGCTAAAATAGTATTTAGTAAAAAAGATATTAATTTATCCGTTGGAGAGTTTTACGAATTATTATTATTTATTTATTGTAAGCTGAATATTGGAGATGAAATGTTTAATATGTTAGATGTAGAATGGGGATTTACTATGAAAGATAACTAAGATATTTTTTAATTAAATTAATAATAAATATGTGTTTAAAATAGCGTATTAATAAATACGCTATTTTTTTAAAAAGTAAAAGTGTAAAATCATTTACACTTTGACAGAAATTTGGTATAATTTACTTATAATCTTATAAAAAGGAGGGAGAGAAATGAGTAATCCATATTTAAGTAAAGTTATTGCACTAATTGAAGGTCTTAAAGGATGGGGACTTGCATTAGTTGGAGTAATAACGGCTGCCGTTATAGTTAAAGATTGTCTACAATATCAACAAGGATCTGCACAAGAAAAAGCAGAAGCTAGAGAAAATATCAAAAAACATTTATACATGGGTGGAGGAATATTTTTCCTAGTTTGGTTTGCTACATACGTTGTATCATATATGCAGTAAAAAAAGGCTTCAGGGTTATTCTGAAGCTATTTTTATAGGAGGGAGATTGTAAAAATGGATTTTATTACTGACGCCATATCAAATGGCTTTTGGAAAATGCTTTCAAACTTTGCTACTGATACATTAAATTCAGCGATAGAATTAATAATTGATGTAGTAGTTAAATTATCTAGTATAGATCAATATTTTGATACTGGAAGATATTTACCATATATATATGCTATTGCTGGAGCAATTCTCGTATTATGCGTAGTAAAAGAAGCATTGAAAATCCAAGCGGGTATTTCAGAAGATAGAAGTATTTCAAATTTAGCTATGAGAATTATTGTAGCTGGAACATCTATTTATTTTTTACCTTGGATGTTAAAAAATGTTTTAATACCAGCTAATAATTTTTTGATGGATTTGATTAATTCAATAGGTATTGAAATTACCGTTGATAAAATGAAAGAAATATTAACTTCAGCTATTTTATCAGGAGGAACTTCAGTAGCTACTTTTGTTGTTGTAATATTTACGGTATGGGCTGTATCGTTAGCAATATTTAGTGTTGCTGCTGGTATAAGATATGCAGAATTAATATTAGCAATTTTAATGGCTCCGATTATCGCTACTAGTTTTGTAAAAGATGGTGAAGGTATTACTGCTTGGATAATGGATACAATATGTTTAGTTTTTACTCAATCAATTCACTTAATATTATTGCAAGTGTTATTACAAGTAAACTTAACGGCTGGAAATGGAGGTATGATTCCATTAATTATATCAATAGGGATAGTTACAGTTGCATTACGAGGACCAAAGGTTATTAAAAAATATTTATATACAAGTGGCGTTGGTGGAGCTAGTGTAGGAGCTGCTGGAAATGCTGGAAGAATGGCTATGATGAGATTCTATATGTCTAAAGTTAAACCATAAGGAGGGAAATAAGTATTGAGTGATGTAAGAAAAAAAAGAATGATTCCTAGACATGTTGATGGAAGAATAAAATTAGGGTTAATTCCTATAAGAAAAGTACCAAAGGTTTTTTTAGCTTCGATAATAGTTTTAATTCCAACTTTGATGTTTTTTACCCCATTAACTTTATTTGTTGGAGCAATACTAATAGGTGGAATAGTATTTATTTTTTCAGAATTTAATGGTGAAACAGGAACTGATATTATTAAGGCAATTATAAAATATGAAAAAAGAGGAGATCTTCATTTTGAAAGGAGTTGTTTATTAGAAGATGATACTGAAAGGTTTATTATCAAAAAAATCAAAAAAATCAAAGAATAATAAAACTAATATTGATAATGTAAATTCATTCAAATTACCTATTGAAGATGTAAAAGATAATGTGGTAATTGGTAGCAGTAAAAATACTTATAAAACGGTAATGAGAGTTACACCTATAAATGGAGAATTGTCAACTTTTGAACAGTTGGAAGCTATAGCTGAAGCTTTAGAAGGAGCTTTATGTTCTTTTCAAGGTAGACAAGCCATTTATATAATGAGCGAAAGAGTAGATATATCAAGAAATATTGATAATATAGAAAAAAGAAAGATGGAATTAACAGATGAATTTAAAATTGAATTATTAGATAATCAAGCTAATTACTTGAAGAGTAGAGCAAATAAAGCTAAATCAGTTTTAAATTTTTATTATGCTATTGAAGTAAATGAAAAAAATAAAGGACTAGCAGAAACAGTTTTAGAGGATAGTTATATAAGTATAAAAAGAGAGTTAGAATCTGAAGATATGTTTGTTGAAAGACTATCCGAAAGAGAAATTAAGACTATTATATATGAAAAACTTAATCCTGAAGCAAGTTTACAAGAACCATTACAAGATGATTGGTCATTAGTAAATTTATATCCTGAAAATGCAGTAATTTGCAAAGATGGACAACATATAGAATTAGGAAATAGTGTTTATAGATTCTTAGCTATAAATAAATATCCAAAACAAGTTGATTATTTTAGATGGTTAAAGAAGCTTTATAAGATAAAAGGAGATATTAATATTACTATAACATTGGAACCGAAAAATAAAGGTACTATTATTAAGGACTTATCTAAAGCGTATGATGAAGCAGAAGGAAAAGAGTTATCTTCAAAGGATAACGCAGCAAAAAAACGATACAATCAAGAAAAAGAATCAGCAGATAGATTGATTGAAAATATCGGAAGTGATAATGTAGCTTTATTTGATACTTCTATTATGTTAAGTATAGGAGCGAGTAATAAAGAAGAATTAAATACATTGTTTAATACAGTAAGAAGTACAATAGGAGCTTCCTATCTTCAGGCAACAGAAATAAAAAGAAAAGAATTTGAGCCAGTATATAATATGCTTCCTATTCTTGCAGATACAAGAATTAATAAAAATTATATATGGAATATGACGAGTTCTGATGTTGCTTCAATAATTCCTTTTGACAGTTCAGAATTTATGGAATCTAAAGGAACTGTAATAGGAGATAATGAAACTTCAGGAGGATTAGTTATAGTTAATTATAGAAATAAGATTTATAATAACTGCCATATGTGTATTATTGCAGATTCAGGATCAGGAAAAACATTCTTTATAAAAGAAGACGCAATGAGAAATATTCCTTATACTGACTTTACTATAATGTTTGATGTAAAGGGTGATTTAATATTTCCATTTGGTAAAAGATATACTTTTAGTGCAACTTCAGGAATCGTAGTAAATCCGTTTCATATAAGAAATGCTAAAATTGATAGTGAAAATGATAAAGAGCAAGGAAAAGATGATATAGGAGTATTCCTATCTCAAAAGATAATGGAACTTATAGTATTTTTTAGATGGATGATACCTGATATGACACCGTTTGATGAATCATTATTAGAAGAAGATATTAGAGAATGTTATGAGAAATATTGTGGTTTAACATTTGAAAGCAAGGTATTACCTAAAGAATATTGTACTATGGAAAATCTTTCAGAATTAATGGAAAATAAAATTAAAAATCCTAATAGTGATATGGAGAAGGATAGAAGAACATATTTAAGGAGTTGTATAAGACCATATGCAATAGGAACTTACTCTAAAATATTTAATGGGCAAACGAATTGGGATTTTAATGAATTTACAGTGTTTGATATAAGTAATATTCCTGAAGCAGTTCAAAGATTATTATATGACATCCTTTTAAAAGATACATGGCAGTTCTGCAAAAAGGATGGTACTATTAATCCAACTTTAAAAAATGTATATATTGATGAAGTACACGAATTTGCAGATCCTAATAACCCACAAACATTAATGTTTGCTTCTACTAAACTTGTAAAGCAAGGTAGAGGGTTTGGTGTAAGGCTTGTTACTGCTACTCAAAATCTTCCTGATTTATTATCTATTCCTAGATACGGTCAAGCTATAATAGATAACTCTTATTTTAAACTATTTATGAGATTAGGAGAAAGTGATCTTCCAGTAGCGAAAAAATTATATAATTTTTCGCCTAATGAAATTAAGTTTATATCATCAAATAAGAAAACTGGTAATAAAGGTAGGGGGATATTCATTGTAGGATCTCAAAGGGTTGCAATTCAAACTAGAGCTTCTAAGGAGGAATTAGAAATATTAGATCCAAAACAATATGAGGAGATATATAGAGTAAAATCAAGATTTTATAATTAGAAAGGAGGAAGGGAAGGAGTACCCCTTCCTTAATTTTTATTATGTCAATGTCATTACTAATACAAGCTGCTTTATTTGTAAAAGATAATTGGAAAACTATTTTACCAATTATCTTAGGGATTTTATTATTGCCATTAATGTTTGCGAGTGCTACTACAGTAGCATTAACATATCCAGCTATAGATGAAAGTACAATGAGATTATATATAGAAGTTGCTAGTGAAGTAGGAAATGGAAAGTCGTTTATTAATTATAAGGACTTAATAGCTATTGATGGAGTAAGGTATCAACAAGATTTTTCAAAAGCTAATAGGAACAATGTTACAAATTTAGCTAATATGTTTCTTCAAGAACATAAAGAAGAAACACATTATGATTTTAATAATCATTACAATATTGTTCAAATGGTTAATAATGAGCTTGGAGTTAATATTGATTATAGGGAAGTTGTTATGGTTGATAGCTTATTAACTAATGAACAATTTAATAGTGGAGATTATTACATAAAGGAATTAGCTAGAAAATTTGTGAGAATTAATAGAATACCGTATGAAGAAGTAATTGAAAAAGAGGTAACAGTACAAAAAACAATTAAAACATGGAAAAGTTTATTCCCTTGGCTTCCTGATAAAGTTACTCAAAAATTTGGTTGGGGTAAGTGGGAATATAAAACAGTTTATGAAACAGAGATAGTAAAGGAAACTGTTACTAAGTACAAAGAAGGTAAAGAGGTTATACCGTATACTAAAGTTTTACAAGATTTGGGTTATAACGAATCACAAATACCTGAATTTTTCAAAGATAAAAATACAATTTCTACCACTATGACAAAAACAATTATAACATATACTACTAAAAGCTTTGATACAGTATTAAATGAATTAGGATTTAATAGCGAACAAATACAAATGGCTAAATTATTAAGAGATGTAGGAATGAACTTAAAAGGTGGTGGTGGTAATTGGAATGGAAGTGGAGAGAGTACACCAGAAAGTGCTTCAGAATTTATTGATAGAGTTAAAGATGGAGCGATTTCTAGTTATAAAAAATATGGGGTTTTTCCATCAATTACTATGGCACAAGCTATTTTAGAATCAGGATGGGGTAAATCAGGATTAACTCAAAAAGCTAATAATTTATTTGGAGTTAAAGCAGATCCTAGTTGGGATGGTGCTTATGTTGAAATGGAAACTAAGGAAGTATATAATGGGCAAACTGTTACTATAGTCGCTAAATTTAGAGCTTATGAAAGCTGGAGCCATTCATTAGAAGATCATGGATTATTTTTAGTTGAAAATTCTCGATATGCACAACATGGATTTTTTAATGCTTCAGATTATATCGGACAAGCTTATGCTTTACAGAGTGCTGGATATGCAACCGATCCTGAATATCCAATATTATTAATATCATTAATTCAGCAGTATGGATTATATGAATATGATAAAGTAAATTAATAAGTAAATTTTATTTATTTTAAATAAAAATAAACCAAATTAAATAAAATAATGAGTGATAGCAGCCTGAAGGTTGCTATCGTTTTTAGAAAGGTATGTATAATAATGACTAGGAAAAGATTAATTGAAATAGAAACAATAAATAAAGTTTATAAATCAATAGAAACTCATTTAAGCTTGTTAGAGAAATATCCAATAAAATTAGGAAATGAACATCAAGTGAAAGTTATGAAAACTTCTATAGAGTATTTAGAAGAATCAATGAACCTATTAAAACCATTTGATTATGATTTTAAAGAAATGAAAAGAAATGCTTATTCAAAATATAAAATTGAAAAGCAATTATTAGAGAAGATGAAAAAAGAAAATGCTTTAATAGAAGAAATTAAGCAGCAAGAAAGTAAGGTAAATTCATATTTAAGACTATATTTGGCTTATAAAGGAAGTTGACAAATGACAAGAGAAAAGCTTATAATTGTAAACAGAAAATGATTATGAATAGAAAGGGGTGTAAAGTGATGTTAAATGAAAATGTAAAATTAAAATCTTCTACAATAAAAAAAATTAATGATTTGACTAAAAAGGTAGAAAATAAAGAGAGGGTTGAATCAGAAGTAGTTATTTCATTATTAAAGGAGATCTTTGATCCTAACGAAGTTTATAAAGATGTTCAAATACCATTATCATTTTTAACTTCAGAATTAGGAACTATATTTGTTAGTGCATTAGCGAAAACCGAACTAAATGATTATTTATCTGTAGCTGAAATATGTAAAATTACTGGACTAACAAGGCAGTATATAGGTGCTGAAATTAAAAGAGGAAATTTACCAGCTAAAATGCAAGGTAAGGTATGGATGGTTAGAAAAAGAGAGTTTGAGGAATACATGAAAAAAAAGAAATAAGACATAGCCCCCTTTATTAATATAAATAAGTTACAACGGAGTTTATCCGTTGTTTTTTTTTATTTATAGGGGAAATCCCCTCTGTTTCACATTCACCCAGCAATTACCCCTTGGGAATAATAGGAACGTTTCGCTTCACTCAACAACCCAATTATTCCCAAGGGGTTCAAAATAAAAAACTTCAAAGACTACAAAACTATTGACAAATGTAAATAAAAATATTATAATTAATATGTAAATAATTTTACATATTTTTTAAAAAAGTGGACATTACAACCGTACTTTTAAATTCTTATGTTTTATATTTATATTAAAAGTATTGAATTATAAAGGTTTAAGGAGAGTATAAAATAAGACATTATAATTATTTTGTCTACTTTTTAAAATTTAATATAAGAGAGGTTTTGTAAAATGAACAGAGTTATTTTATCAGGAAGATTAACAAAGGATAATGAATTGAAAATTTCATCATCAAATGGAACTGCTTATTTATTTAATACTTTAGCAGTTGAAGAATATAGTGCAAAAGAAAAAAAGAAGGTAACAGAGTTTTTCAATATAGTTCTATTTGGTAAAAATGCTGAAAATCTTGCTAAATATACTAAAAAGGGTGGAAGAATTGCTATAGAAGGATCTTTAAGAAATAACAAATATGAAGTTGATGGAAAAAATAGAACATCAACAGATATAGTTGTGCAATCTTTAGAAATAATAGATTTTAGTAAAGCTGATGATATGCAATTAGTAGGAGAAATGCCTGAAGTATTTAATGATGGAGATTGTTAAATATGAATTATATAAATTTTTCAATAATGTTAGGTATATATATTTTAATTGTTTTAATTCTAGCTATTCTTGTTGGATATAGAGCAAAGGAGGTTGAAGGAAGATTTTCAATAGTCATGATAATAATTAGTATAATTCTAATTGGTCTATTAATTAGTTTTGGGTTATATCGTTTTGTAATTCAAAATTAAAAAATATATAAATTTATATGATAAATAATAATGGAGTAAAGAAAATGGATAATGCAGACATAAAATATTTTACTAATAAAGAACTAAAAGCATTTTTTAAAGCCATTGAAAAAGATAATAGTAAATACAGAGTAAGAAATGAATGTATATTTAAACTAGCTTATTATTGTGCTTTAAGAGTTAGTGAAGTTGCCCTAATACAAGTTGATGATTTTAATAATAGTAGAAATGAAATATATTGTAGAAGATTAAAGGGGAGTTTAAATAACACTATAAGGATTGTTGATCCTGATATTTTAAGAAGTGTTAAAAGATATTTAAGAACTATTAATCATGATACTATGTTCATATCTCAAAAAGGATTACCAATATCAAGAAAAACACTTGATAAACTTATGAAGAAGTATTGTGAAATTGCAAAAATTAAAGATAAAGATAAATGGCACTTTCATACTTTAAAACATACTAGAGCAGTGGATCTAGCTGAAATTGGTTTAGATTTGAAAGAGATTCAATATTGGCTAGGGCATAAAGAAATAAGTAATACTCAAATATATTTTCAATTTACATCTAGTCAATATGAAACTTTATATAAAAAATTAAAAAAAGATAAATTTTAGAAATAAAAAAGGAAGTAGCCTAAGCCACAACCTTCACACAAAAAGATTATAGCTTAAGTTACTCCTAAAGTAAAGGAGTAGTGAATTTTAATGATGAGAAATGAGAGTAGTATTGAAGTTTTATCTAAAAAAGATATAGATAGATTAAGAAAAGCATATAACAATAAAAATATTTCAGATGATTATTTAAATTTTGATGTAATAAATATTATGAAATGCGAAGGGATTAGTAAAGAAAAAGCAATAAATAATATATTGAAATTAGTAAATGGCTAAAGTTTATAAGTAAGGAGAATTTTAATGAAGATTTTTTTATGGTTAGGAGCTTTATATTTTGTAGCAAATTTTTATGTATTTGTAGGTTTATTGGTTGAATTTTGGATGTATAAGACAGAAGATTATAGTTTTGAATTAAAAAGATATCATATATTAGAATTAATAGTTTGTCCTATATCATGTATTATATTTTTCTTTATCTTATTACTTTTTTATCTTATTAAATTTGTATTTAAGGCAATAGGTAAATTCTTTAAATTAATTTGTGAGTGGTTAGATGTAACCATTTATGTATGGGAGGAAAAGTTAAATTGAAAAAAGCTATTGATATTATTAAAGAAATTATAAAGGAACAATTACCAATGATTTCAGATGGAGCTATTAATCAATTAGCTAAATCAATAAGTAAAAGATTTTCACTTGATAATATTGTTGAATTTAATGATGGTGATTTGAAAAAGATTTAGTTAAAAAGGAGAAAAGTTATGAGGAAAAAAATTATTGAATTTTGTGAGGAAATAAAGGGGGATTTTAGTTTATTTTTATATCATAAAAATATAGCTTATCCTTATTGTTGTAAGCAGTCAGCAGATTTGATTTCTTCATTTTTACAGATGGTATATGGTGAAAATTTCAAATATATTTGTACTACTGGAAAAGGATTTAATCATGCATGGACAAGTTATTGTGATGAAAATGATAAATTTATTATAGATTTTACGGACTTTCAACATACTAATCCAGCTATTAGTAAAAAATTAATGAATAATGAATTTTCAGATAAAGAATTATTAGAATTTATTAAAAATCAAGAAGTAGTTTTTGATCCTGAAGATACTTATATGTATTATTGTTATAATATTCTTCCACCTAAAATACAAATTTGTCATGGATTAATTAATAATTGCAAAATGGAGCTTAATAAGAAGTGTTTTATGGAATATTTAGAATTAAAATTTGATGATGTTAATAATAAGACAAATTATTATTAGTTTTTAATTGAAGTAAAGAACAATTTGAAATTATTGTTCGATAGATAAGGAGGAAATATGTTTAAAAAATTTAGAGAAAAGAAAAAAATATATAGCGAAGAGAAAAAAATATATAGCAAAGATCGTTCTATATTACGAGAAAAATATTATCTTTATGAAGATGTTAAAGATGAATTAGAAGAAATGGTTTTTCTTGTTACAGATAAGATATTTTTAATAGAAGCTGATACGAGTGATGAATTTAATGAAAAATATAATAATTTCATTTTAAAAGCACAAGAGAGTAAACCTAAAAGAATTTATTGTCAACCTAATTATATTCGTATTAAAAGTAAGAGTGAAATTCAGTTTGCTAATAAAAAATATACAATGATTATAAACTATGAAGAATTTATGTTAAAAAAAGAATATAGCAATGAAGAATATCTAAAAAGAAAGGAGCAATTTGAAATATTATATAAAGAATATAGAGAATATTTAAGTGTTTTTTGTAAGAAGCATAATACAACTGTTAATGAAATTTTGAAATGGTTATAGATTTTATATTAAGTGAAAGTGAGAAAAATAGAAATGAAAAAGTATAGAATAGCATATGATAATTTATTTTTACCTAATGATTTAGAAAATGGTATATATTATAACAATGAAAAAATTACAGATATTTCTATTTACATGGTATTTAGAGTTATAGATAAATCAACTGGTGAAGAAGTGTATTTTCAAGACGAAGATTTAATCGAACAAAAGTTAGAGTATGCAAAAAATAAATACTGTTATGTAGATAATTTTTATAAATGTGTAATTGATGAAAATGAGATATTTAGAATGATACCAAATGAAAAATTATTAAAAGAAAGCAATTATATTGTTTTATATGAAATTGGAGATTGTTTTAAATGGTTAGGTTCAGATAATCCAGTATTAATTAAATATGAGGAATTTGTAGATATTTTAAAAAATAACTTATCTGAATTTAATAATAAAGATAATAAACCTACTCAAAGTACTGCTTACTATGTAGTAGAGATTAATAAATAATTAAAAAAGAGTATAAAGAACTTATTAAAACATTAGGTGGAGGGGAGATATGTGTATAAAAGGATTAAAAAGTAAAAGATTTGATTTGCTATGTTGGTGTGATCCTAAAACACAACAGTGATTAAATGTAATATAGAGCCTATAACAATAATTTTAGATGAAATAATAATAGACAAGTAGTTATTAAATGAGAGGAGAAAATATATATGATAAAATACGCTATTAAAACTAAAGAAGAGAATGATATATTAATATTTCATGCATTACCAAATGAAATAACAAAATTTCAATGGTATATTTCAGAAACAATTAATGAAAGTGGAAATATTATTGAAGGAGAAACGTGTGAATCATATGTGGTATCAACAAAAAGAATAAAAGAAAAAAATTATTGTGGTAAGTATTTGTATTGTGAGTATTTAAATAATAAATTAAATGTATATGAAAAAACTGAATATATACTTTTGGAAGCAAGTGTTGATATTATGATTAATAAAGGAGTTATATTTGATGATATTTCTGAATTTGATGAAAAAGGATATATAGTTAATGTAACTAATAAATTAGAGATAGCAAAGGAGTTATTAAATAATACAAAAAATGTCTATTTAAAAAATTTTATTGAAGAATACATAACTAATTTTAATAAAATTCAGGATAAAGATCGTTATGTCTTAGAGGAATTAGACTTATTAGAATATAAGATTTTTGATAGATGTATCGAATATATTGAGCAATATAAATTTGATATTAATGGGTGGGGATTATTACAAATTCTATATTCAGTTAATTATGCATTTTATAATGAAAATAGAAAAGAAGGTTTCGATTTATTTCTAGATGATAGAGATATAATAACTCCAACATATATAGATAATAAGCATAATGATAATGCAGCAAACTCTATTGAAGAAGCAATAGAAAAATACATAGGAGAAAAATTTTAATAGAAAAAAGTAAATTAAAAATGGGGTAATTATTATGAATATTTTAATTGATTTAATTTTAATATGTATTTTTTCTTATATTATTATAAAATTTATAATTGATCTTATAACTAAAAGAATATATATAAAGTCAACTATAGATAATAGTATAAAAAGAGAAGGAGAAATTTACATAAATTTATATGACTATAAAAAAGGAGAAATAATAGTTAAGGCTATAGCTAAAAGGGGTTAGTATATGAAGAATTTATGTTAAATAAAAATTTAATAATTTCTTTAAACTATAAAGAAAAGCTAAATTATAAATATTTTAAATTTTAAGGGATTATAGGAAGCAGCAATTATAATATAATATTTAAATCTAAATATATATGAAGTATAATTTAAGAATGGAATAAAATAAAAGGTGGGATGAATTTATGCAGAAGCATTTATTTAAAATAATTATCCCTATAATATTAGCTAAAATATATATTGGAATTGTATCAGAAGCAAGTGGAGAACTTTCAATTATTGCATATATTGGGGCTGGTATATCAGGGGGAATACTAGGATTAATTATTGGAGCAATAATTGATTATTTTAGAAAACCTTCAAAAGTTAAAGTTATAATAGATCATAAAAATTTAAATAATAATAGTAAAGTTAGAGTAGCAGATGAATTATTTAAGATTAATGAATTAAGAAAAGAGAACGCTATAACTGAAGAAGAATTTCAAAAAGTTAAGGCAGAAATATTGAATCGAAAGTAGAAGATCATATCTTCTCTATAAAATTAAGTAAGGAAACAACGGAGTTTATCCGTTGTATTAATTCAGGAAAAGGTAGAAATGGA
>OBAO01000696.1_pt1 | contig 29639 bp, 33 predicted proteins | sample 1517541 | NCBI WGS metagenome assembly OBAO01 (sample SAMN04571698, study PRJEB22368) | human gut metagenome | biome: human gut; material: stool | host: Homo sapiens | place: Luxembourg | collected 2012-08-10
GATGCAGATTATTTTCGCTTCTGTATCATATAGGCGCGTAGTTGCGGATTTGAGGTTTTATATAATTCTGAAGAGTAAAAATGTCCAGTAAGGTATTCTCTATTCGTTAAACGTGGGAATAAGAAATATAAGTAGGACAAAATTATTAGTTATAAGAAAGACAGCTTGTATAGTTATTACACTTGTTATGGTTTTAGTTGTGTCATTCATGCTCAGTTTGTGTCGTTTGATTAGTTGGATATTTATAGTAGTTTGTACCAATTAATATAGTGTATTGAAATAAATCTAAATTTCATTATCAATACACTATGTTTTTGTATTGAAATAATTCTTTGAATAAATTCCGTGTATTTTCGCAATAAAGACATAGATATAGAACATCAAGGATTACACCAGCCGGACGAAACTGTTAAATTGGAAGTATGTTTCGAAGCTGGAATAGTGTGGCTAATGCAGATGATAGGGTTGGTTCCAGCTAATCGCAAGACAGATCAATAATAGTTTCAAGGAAGATGAAGGGAAGAGTTGAATAGAAAAAGCTACATAATACAATTTCTGATAAACTCAGTCATAAATAGTTTGGCATAAAGCTGTAGAGTTTTTAGTTTTATGCGATAATAATCCCTTAGATAAGGGATTATTATCGCATAAATTTATTACTTTTGTTTCAGCATATTAAAATATTATGCTTGTTTTGAAAATTAAAACGTTATGTTATGAGAACGATAAATTATATACTGACTGTTATACTGGTAATTGTAAGTTTTATGACTGTTTCATGTAATAGAGTTAAGGTCGAAAGACGTGAGAGTCTTCAAAAGATAGTCGAGCCGTCAGAACCGATTGAAATTACCAAAGATGAAATTATTGTCCTACCCACTACGGATTTATTCTCGTACAAACTAGATGCCCACGGTCTTCATATATCGGATACCTATTTCGGCCCGAAAGCTTACAAATTCCGGGAAGAATACAACTTTAAAAAATATGAAGATTGCGAAGTCAACGTCGGATACACAAAAAAAATCGAAGCTTTTGATGTATACGAGCTTGGCGGAAGCGGACTAACACTGGCAACAGATGTACGCGGCTTGGCGATGCGTAAAGCAGGCAACCACTTTCTGGTTTTTCTTCTCACCGCACACAATCCGTGTCTGGCAATGAGAATGAAATATACGGTCAAGGAAAATTACGTTTCCACAACAAAATTCGGAATAAGTAAAAATATACCGGTAGTTCTCTTCGGAATAGAAGACAAAGAGAACCGTATAATCAGAGTATTGGTTATACCGCTATATACTTTTCTGAAAACACTCCCGAAACCGGAAACCAGTAATTTTGCCGAGCTTACCGCGCTTCCAGGCGACGGTCTGAAACCGCAGCGGGATACGACGGTTGTTTTCCCCTGCTATGGCGACAAACCGCAGATTGACTGTGAAAAGGACGGAAACGGTAGCCGCATTATTATTCGCAATGCCGAAGGCCCCGGTAAAGACGCTTCGTTCAAAATAGACGCCGCGTATAACTATGAGGCGCATGAACCTTATTGCGTAAAACAAGACGCCTATTACGCTCCACGAGATTTTGTCGGCGCTACGTTTGGTCTACCGAACGGCAAGTTTTTGAGTATCGTGCAGTGCCAAGATAAGGAATTTGTTCACAGTTATTCAGACTCTTCAATTGATGCCATAGATATGGATGGCAATATTGACCCTTCAGGATACCGTTCACTCATTTTCTTTAAGAACCGCACTAGAGATATTATAAGCTTGCCGTTCTATTTTCCTATTTATGAGGAGAAATGAACTGCCTGTAAGAAGTATTCACAAGTTCGACATATTTTATTTGGAGCATATGGGATGAAGAACATAATTGTCAAGTAATTCTTGATAACTACATTATAAATTAGACAGAAATAAATGGAACAAGGAGAAATCATATTATATCAGCCGGACGAAGCCGTTAAGCTAGAAGTACGTCTGGAAGATGAAACTGTGTGGTTAACGCAGGCGCAGCTCGTTGAGCTTTTTCAGTCTAGTAAAGCAAATATAAGTGAGCATATAAAAAATATATATGAGCAAGGAGAGTTAGAAGAAAATTCAACTGTTCGGGATTTCCGAACAGTTCGCCAAGAAGGTAAACGACAAGTTGTACGAAACATTTCTTATTATAATTTGGATGCAATCATATCCATAGGATTTCGTGTCAATAGCAAGAGAGGTATTTTGTTTCGTCAATGGGCCAACAAGGTATTAAAGGATTATTTGCTGAAAGGTTATTCCATAAATCGCCGGTTATCAGAGCTGGAGCAAACTGTATCCGAACATTCAAAGAAGATTGATTTCTTTGTCCGCACATCCCTTCCCCCGGTAGAGGGCATCTTCTTCGACGGCCAGATCTTCGATGCCTATAAATTCGCTTCGGATCTTATCAAGTCTGCCAGACAGTCGCTTGTACTCATTGACAACTATGTTGATGAGAGCGTGCTGCTCATGCTGAGCAAACGGCAACCGGGAGTAACGGCCACCATCTACACGCAGCGCATCACTCCGCAGTTCCGGCTCGACCTTGACAGACATAACGACCAGTACCCGCCCGTCGATGTCCGGACATGCAAGTTCTCCCATGACCGGTTCCTTATCGTTGATGAAACGGACGTGTACCATATCGGAGCATCCCTGAAAGACTTGGGGAAAAAGATGTTCGCTTTCTCAAAGCTGGATATTCCGGCGACTGTGATTACCGACTTATTATAGTATCCTATGAATGTGGTTATCTATTCACGTGTAAGCTCACAATCTGCCAGGCAATCGACCGAGCGGCAGGTTGTTGATTTGGAAAGATTTGCAACTGGACGAGGAGACAAGGTGGTTGCGGTCTTTGAAGAAAAGATAAGCGGACGAAAGTCCAATGTAGAACGCCCGGTATTAAGCCGTTGCTTGGAATACTGCATAGATCCGCAGAACCAGGTGGATATGCTACTCCTATCCGAGATTTCACGCTTGGGACGTTCCACCTTGGAAATCTTAAAGGCACTTGATATATTGCATATACATAAGGTATGTGTGTACATCCGAAATTTGAACTTGGAAACATTACGGCCTGATAAGACAGTAAATCCTTTATCTTCTTTGGTAACTACTTTGTTGGGAGAACTGGCAGCCATGGAACGCCAGGGAATCATCGATCGCCTCAATAGCGGACGGGAGTTGTATATTGAGAAAGGGGGGAGGTTGGGACGGAAACCGGGAAGCAAAAAAAGTTTGGAACAGAAAAGAGAAGAATATAAAGAGGCTATTTCTTTACTGAAGAAGGGATATTCTATCCGGAATGTGGCTAAACTGACGGACAGATCTGTTTCAACTATATTAAGTATAAAGAAAGAATTTGGTATTGAGAATAGACTGAAATAATAATAAGCTTATAGACCTGCCTATATTTTGTTGTAGTTTATACTAACTCCCCATAAGTTTCTATGATTTTTTCCGCTATTTTTACTAAATCGATTGTGTTTATTCCAGGCATACTTTCTCCTTTATTTTTATAATCGACCTCACATAACTTCATTTTTATTCCGTTATCTAGAAATATAAATTGTTCTAGTCCTTCTAACTCCATGTAATTTGAAGCAGTGAGGGATAAAGTCTTTTTTAAAATGTTTGTAGAATATCCGTATATTCCGATATGTTTGAAAACTGGTGATTTGGTTGATTTTGTTCTCATAATATTTTCATTCCGGATTGCAGGAAGAATTTGTTTTGTAAACCAGATAGCATTATGGTTTTTATCAAAGACAGTAGTTGTACCAGAAAAAGGAGAATCTATTTTTAGTTTTCTTAATTTATCAAGTTCATCCCAAGTTAAGTTTATTATTGGTGTGATAACTTCTGAAGAGCTATCTTTTATGTACTCATCTAGTATTGCTTCTAAAAACCATGGGGGGCATAGTGGGTTGTCTCCTTGGTGATTAATTATAAAGTCAACATCACAATTAAGTTTATTAATGGCAATTGCAACCCGATCTGTTCCACAACGGCATTTTTCAGGTACAAATACATATTTTGTGTTATGACTTTTACAAAATTCTATGATTCTGTCGTCATTGGTTGCAACATATACATCCTGGATCTCAGAACGTTTATTTTTGACGAACTGGGCTATTTCTATAACTCTTAGTAGCATCTCTTTTCCTTTTATCTTCACAAAGGGTTTATTGGGTAATCTTGCTGAGTCCCAACGTGCTGGGATAATAATAATTGCTTTCATAATTGTATAATTAATAAAATAATGCCCATAATAGCTGTTGCCAAATGTAGAAAAATCCATAGATTAAAAAGTTTGGCTTTAATGAAAAAATGAGGAAAATACGGACAATGATCTAAATTGTTTTTAAGTCCTAGAATCAACTCATCATTTTTATCGCTACATAAGGCCTCTTGAGTTAATCTGTATAATTGTTTATACATTTTATATCGTTCATATAATTTAAGGACAAATATAATACCTATTATACTAAGGATTATTACAAAGATAGGTTGCCAACAACTTCTATTATTTTCTGTTAAGACTCCTATACTGCCAAATAATGCTAAATTAGCAACAAAAATAATATTTGAGATTTGACTTCTTTGTTCATCCATTAGACGCATGTCATTTCTATGAATTTCTAGAATTTTTAAAAGTGTTTCTTCTTTCATATTGATTTATAATTAAGTGTTAACTAAAGCTTTTCTCTAAAATTTAGAAACCGATGAAATAGAAAATAGTTAGCATCATGCTGATTACAAGCTTCGCCAGTTTCATCCTCCCATGCAGTTCTGGAAACGGCTGCTATGTCATCTCCATCAATAAACCAATCAATATATTGAAATCCATACTTTTTATGATTGGGATGATGAAGGAGAATGGATCTTATTTGCCAATCTAATAAATTGTCAGAACAAACTAAAGCTATAGTGTTTCGCATATATTCATTATTGACAGTTTCTATTTTGTTTGGTACATAATTGGACAGAGTCCAATATTTGTTACTGAAGTTATCATATCTCAAAGTAAACTTTTTCCCAGCCCCTGGTAATTTTATTAGTCCGCTGTCTACTTTAAAAGATATATATTTTCTATCAGGATCTACATCAATAATAGCCGCAATATCATCTTCTGGATTTTTAATTCGCAGTATATTTTTGATTTTATTGTTTCTATCTATTATAATGTTTCCTTCAAGCCAAGTAAGCGAATTTTTTAAATAATTAGTATTATAAATAAGTTTATTACTTATAATCCAGTTCTTAGAATCTAACAAATTTGTATTATCTTTTGCTGATATGACAAAAGCTGAATATGGGGTATTATCTTTATTTTTTTCTTCCATTCCTTTCCATATAATTCCTTGATGAAAAAGAATAGAAGTCGGAGCAGAATGAAAATCACCTTCACATAATATTCCATGTTTGTCATCAGAGGGGAAAGTCCAAGTGTAGCCGCCATCTGTTGACTTGTGAATGACGCAATCTCCAAATCCTTCTACATTTTTAGGACGCACTCCTAATATATACAATTCCTTATTTATTAAAAATAGTGTAGACCAATTTAGTTTTTCTATGACAGCTATTTTATCCCAATTCTTTCCCTTATTTATTGTTTTGTAAATATATGTATTTGATATAGTATTCCCAAAAACATCATGAGATGCAATGTATGTGTTATCGTGTAATTTTACGATACAAGGAGAACCTACAAATTTATGAGACTTAGCTGGAGAATTAAAGATAATAACCCCTGGTGGAGAAAACATTTTTGTATTTTTTGTATATGAGTCCATATATTTGTCTTATAATACCACAAATATACATTATTTATTCAAGAAGTAAAAATGTTTGTTTTGGTATATTCTTAGAAGGTTATAAATTATTCAAATTTATAACTGCGTGTTTTAAAGAACATAAAGAATAGACCTATTTCACGGCCTACTATAGTGAGAAAGAGAAGGCGATTTTATGAATATAATTTGTTGGATAGACATCAATCTGAAATAGCTACTTGTACAACCACTTCAGATTGGTGTCTTAATTGGAGGGAAATATGCTAATTTATATACCATGTTCTAAATCAAGATTCTTTTCCTTAAAAGTTGAAGGCTTGAGATTCCATCCGGAAGTCAATATCACTTTCTCAAAATTCTTTTCTACAGCACCCTTTGTATAAGTTAGGATGTCTTTCTCTAGAAAATTTTTGAAATCAGATGAACTCATTTCACTAAAAATGTTTATATATTCGTTTTTAAGAAATTCATTTATGGCATGTGCCGATATCTTTTTTTGCGTGCACTTTTCTATAACATATAAATTGCTTGGTACCGGTACCATCGTGTCCAGCCCCATGAAGATATTACAGTCTACCATAAGAGTATAAGCGCCGCTCTCGGCAAGAGGTGCGGAAATGCAGTAATTGGCTTGTTCAAGCAGGGAATCCACCAGCTCTTTTGTGAAAGAACTGATACTATTGGCCAATTGTTCATATCCTCTTAGATTCAGTTGGGATATGGTCTTTTCGATAGCCGGGATGAATTTCATTCCTGGACCCAGGTTCAAATCAAATCTTTTGTAATAGACAAGAAGCTCATTCCAATCTTTGTATCGTGAAGGTTTGATGATATTTACATTGTCTATACCATGTTGTTTAAGATACTCGCCGGAGGAAAATGCATCTTCTTTGAAGGTCTGTGTGTTTCCATCCGGGAAACTTAAATAGATGGTCTTATATGTGTCTCCAGTGTTGGTCCTTGCAAAAGCTTTACATTCCTCACCTTTGAGATAATATGCTGTGGTGATGTCAAAACCATTACCGCTGGCATCATTGTCATAGCAACAATTCCACTTTACCTTATCAGATGGGAATATACGTCTTATATTCTCTATTTGGGATTTGGTGACATATCCCCCCGTGCTTATGAATGCGCATGTGGTTTCTTTAGTATAATGGTTTATTTCGTAGAAACTCATTGCGTCAATGGCGGATTCAAAGAGATATATGTCCGTAACCTTGTCAAAAGGAACAAAATTGGCCATCCAACAGCTTTGGGCCTTGTCACCACCCGTGGCAAAGGCTTTATAATTGGTATTGGTTTCTTCGAAATAGTTTCTCATTTCGAAGTTAAGTATTTCCATCTGGGAGGGCTTGCGGAATGGAAAGCCGATATGATTGTTTTTCCCTACCTGGTAGATGAACAGTCTATTGGCGAAATCCTCCACAGTCTGTAGAGAGAGCTTCCTTTGGACGGTCAAATATGGATTATCCTTTTTGATAGGACGAGGATTCCAATAATTCAAATTGAATTCCTTAATGTAGTTCTGGGTGTGGTCTTTTGTACGGCTTTGTGCGTTGCCGGTGACTATTCTTTCACCGCTCATATACCTTGAAAGAACTTCATTGACTCCTCTATATCCCTGCTGAGTGCAATAAGAGAACATATGCAATCTCTTAAGAACGAACTTGGTTAGCTCTCCCTTATCGTCAAAGCTACCTTTTCTTGAGAAATAGGTGTTTTTTTTAGGAAAGATGACTATTTCGTCTTCTGGATTTTTGGGGTTGCCAAGAACATAGGTCAAGTTCGTTGCTTGTCTGCCCGATATGCGTGTGTATCCGAGATCCTCTGCTATGTTTATGATTGATATTTTGGCTCTGCATTCATCGTAATCCATTTTCATATCTTTTAAAATTTAAAATTACACATTTTTTTGAACTGATAGGGAAAAAAGGGAGAAAAACTTTTTTATTCTATATCTCAGCAGAGGTATCAGCTGAGTTGAATACTTGTTTTACTGCGGTTATCCCCCACCCCGTCACCGTCTTATTCAGGCTGACAAGATTTGTATTACCGGACTTATCGGTCATCTCGACTTTGTGGCCGGACAGCAACCTCTTGATTGCTTCAGGAGTCTGTGCTCCCAGATCAATATTACTCGCGGTTAAAGGTTCTATTTTGCCAGTGGCAATATCTTTTATCCGGAAATCTGTAATTTGACTGACCGGGATATTTCCTCTTTTGGTGATTGTTATATTTCCTATTAGTTGTCTGCTGTCTGTTTTTATTTGAGAAATACCTTCAATTATGTATTTTGATTGGGCATTGTTACAAAAGTTGTCTATGGCTGATGCATATTGTGTCAGGGCTTGGGATATATCATCGTATCCCATTTGATGGTAGTTTTCTATTACTGTAAATAGTTCGTTCTTTTCGTCTTTCAATGGGTGTCTGGACATTATGTCAGAGAAGCATGTTTTCAGACTGTTGTAGTCTCCTATTCGTTCCGGATAATTCGGATCGTCAGAAAAAACGAAGTAGCTTATCTGATTGCTTTCTTTGCTATAATTAATGGCAAAATCATAGTTTCCGTTATTTCCTGTGATACCTATATAGTCTTTTTCCTTTAATAAAAGATACTTGCCATAAGATGTTGTATTCTCATAGGTTCTGGTAAATCCGTAATCTTTTAAGTGTTGTTCAAAATCTTTTATTTGAATAGGGAAATAGGCCTCTTCTTTCTCCTGAAGAATGTAGAACGCTTCTTTTTCACTTGTTGTCAGATCTGGGAGCTTGGTTGCTATAGAGTTTTCCAGTTGGTATGCTCTGAAATTTTCCACTACATTTTCATGGAAATCTATCAAAAACTCCGGACTGCAACCGTTCTTCCTATAAATGTTTTCCGCTGCTTGCAGAATTTCTACAGCACAGCTGTCGCTTCCCTGGAAAACAATGGCTGGAATATCGTTTACCAGACATTTCTTCAGTAGTTCTTTTTGATCTTTCATTTTATATCTTCGTTTTTGTTGCCAGAATAATTTAAATGCCGGCAGAGTTGTCAGCTGAGTTGAATACTTGTTTTACTGCGGATATTCCCCACCCCGTTATGGTTTTATTCAGAGTGACAAGACTGTTTGTGCCGGACTTATTGGTCATTTCTGTTTGTTGTCCGGATAACAACTTTTTGAGTGTTTCCGGAGACTGCTTTTCCAGGTCAATATCCCCCACATTTATAGATTCTGTCTTACCGGTGGATTTATCTAGAATACGGTAATGGCTGCTTTCTTTTTGGCCGGAAGAATAGAATACGTCATAGATCAGAGTTTTACAACCGGAAGATTGCAATTCTATTTGTTTTGTTGATATGTTTGTTTTCATTTCCATATATTTATTGGTAACGGCTGCCCATTTATCCATACCCTCGGCTGATATATTTTCTTTATCGAGAGCTCCAAAAGGATTTTTAGCATATTCACGCATTATTTTATTACGTTCTTCTGATAAATATTGTTCTGGACTTATCGCTGCTTTTGTATTATTCGAGGAGTACCATTCTAAAGGATGTGGGTTATCTTCACCGTAAGCACCGTAAACTATGTCATCTACTGATTTTCTGATGTTGGCATCTGTGGTTAATGTTTCATATTTAAAGCCGTTTGGATTAGAACTTAATTCATCTTTTATACTTTTCAAATAGCTCTCAACAGTATTGTATTCAATAACTTCACATACTTTGCCATTAAAGTCATAATATGAAATGGTTCCTATGACTTCTTTATTGGAGAGTGCTTCAATATTATACTTATCTTGAGGTTTGTTTGAATAATCGATTCTTGTATTAACTTGTTTATGGCCATTTTCTTGTTGAATACCGGATTCTTCTATTTTAATATTGGGTTCTGTTCCCCTTTCCTTTGCAATGCCAATTTCATATTTATAATCATCTATAATCTGTTTCTGTTTTTGTTTCTTCCAGTTCATTATTTTATCTGATTCATTATTGATATATTGATCTCCTTTATTATAATCAAGACTCATTTCTTTTATGTAAACATAACCTTCAGTATCCTGTAGACTGGAAACTAACTTTTGGGTAGGCTTTATAATCCTGCGATCTGCTGGTACCTCTATATTACCACAGTACGCTCTTGCAACTTCCTGGCAGACAGTAATAGTTGGATTTTTTATATATAAGAATAACTCTTTGTCTTTTCTTATAGTTATAAGTTGTGCTTTTTCTGTAGGATTCCTTATGTCACTAATGGAGGCCCTTCTCCATTTTAAAGCATATAGTTGTACTTTTTCTACTGGTTTTTGGATGTTTTTTATGCTGATTCCCTCTTTTATGAGGTATAGTTGCTCTTTTGCTGTTAAATTCTTAATATGACGATAGTTGTATATATCATCTTTTAAAGCGATGAATCGTACTTTTTTTGTAGGTTCCTTTATATATTTTATTGCATGAGAAGAACTCCTTACGGCAGCCAGCTGTTGTGCTTCTGTCGGATTAGTTATCTCTTTAATCTTTGTCGGATTTCTCTTGATATTTTCTAACTCTTTGTTTTCCGAAAAATTGAGAATGTCGTTAATGAGTTCTTTTAGTGGTTTCATAAGCATTTTGTTTTGTAATTATTGATTATATTTCAATGGCATTGTCTATTGCATTCAATGATTGTTTCTCGGTCTTGAGTGTCCAGCCGATCGGTGACTTGCTTAACCTCATTATCCGCGTAGCACCAGATTGGGTGGACATTTCTGTCTGTTGTCCGGACAACAATTTCTTGATTGCTTCCGGAGGCTGTTTTCCCAAATCAATATTGCTTGCGGTTAAAGGTTCTATCTTGCCGGCAGATTTATCCTTTATATAGAATTCTCCAGATGAGTCGTTTAATAATGACCTGCATCCGGATGATTGGAGTTCAACTGTATTCAGTTCCTTAATCCTCAAAATTTCTTTAGTAGGCAATATGTGTTCTGTATAATCGCCGCCGGAACGGGATCCAGTACAAAGAATATAATCATTGCCGGATTTCCACACCATACGGTCTTGCATCTCATCTTTCCAATAAAATTGAGTATGAAGTTGCCCATGTTGATCGTAGTAGTAGTGGTGAATTACCGGCAGACCGTTTTTCTCAGATTTCCAGTTAATGCCCATTGCCATAGCCATACGCCTTGCTGCCTGGGTACTTTCCAAGTCAGGATGCCCATTTGCAGCTTTTATAATCCTTTCTGTTTTGGTAGGCTGACGTATCTCTCCTCTGCTGAGCATTGCTCTGTATTCTTCTTTCAGTACATTTCGTTCTGCTTCATATTTGTTGCTTCGTGTTATGCTTATGCTTGATAATAAATTTTGTTGGTGTTGTGGCCGGAGGTTTCCCTTGTGTGTTGTGGGCACTGAATAAAATGGATTTTCATATCCTCTCGATGCGAGATATTCATCTTCGGTCATGACTGGTATCTGATTTTGTTTTTCGGTTGAATCCTCGTGTTCCTGGTTCAGACCTATACCTTCTTCCAGGGAAGTGACTGCTTTGTTGACATCACTTAAAATTGTCATAATAAATTTCGGATCACTCGAAATTATGGAACACCATCCGTCTAGGTACTGTGCGTTTTCTTTTCTGGGGGTAACTGCCATACCTAGATCACGTCCGGTTACTGCAGCTGACAGTTCGGCAATCAATTCTTCGCGAGCGTATTCAGTGCTTCCGAAGGAACCAAATTTTCTTGCCAGTCTTTCTGGATGTCCGGTTGAATGTGCCATCTCGTGAAGAGCTGTGTAGTAGAATTCCTTATCATCAATGAATTGATACCTTTCTGGAAGGGTAATGGAATCTTTGTATGGGCTATAGAAAGCTCCGTCTTGTTCTTTAAGGGTGATGGGACATAGCCATGTCTGTTTTTCAATGGTTGAATCCAGTAGGGCATTCCGGAAATTGTTGCTGGAATTGATGGTGAACCTAAATTTCTTAACTAGAGCGTTCCATTTTTCTGGATAGACTTCTGAATAGTTGGTCTGGTCTAGATTGAACACGTTGTAATATTTAAGAAATGGAATGACTTTATATTTTTCTTGTTCTGCATGTGATAGGTCCTTGTAGAATTCTCTTGTGACCCGCTTTCCCGTTATCTTGTCCTTAATGATTAAATCATAATAGGATACAGGAAATGCTTTGGCACCTTTCAGAACTTGTACCTTTTCATTACGCGCTTGGTTGAAAGTGACAAAAATAGGGGTTTTATATTTGTATTTATCACAAATAAAATAGAGTAAAACCTTGTTCTGATTATTGTATGATCTTCCTGTCAGATTTTGCGGAAATCCCTTGAATCGGGAAGTGAACCACGGTTTCGTCCAGTTGGATGAATGTACTTCTTTCATCTTTTCGATCATTAGCTCTGCATACTTTTCTAATGCCGGATTTTCATTTTTCATAGCAATATACAGTATTAGTAAATATATTGTTTCAATTTTAATTCGCACAAATATATGCCTATAGCTATGCAATTGCATTTCGATTTTTCAATTGATGACTAACACTTATAGGGAAGATTAGTTGTCATTATTCTAACAGAACTCTAACAGCTAGATTCACCGCTACTGCACCCTCTTCTCCCATCTTAACAGTCAGTATTGTTGATGAGAACTTGGATGAGCGTGGAGGTTCGTTAGGTGAACTGGATTATGGCGAAGTGGAAGAAAGGGTTTCAGGGGGATATCTTGTTAGAACATACAAGATATATGAGGATGAGTATGGTTATCTCCCGGAAAGAATATACGCAGCATCGACAGGAAACGGGGAATTTATCGGTTGGTACCAAAACGGTAAATTTTTCAGCAGCAGTCCGGTACTTATTGACCAAGACATAGACTACCTTCGTGGGACACATATATGTGCCGCGTTTAGTGGGCAAGCAAACCCTGATGGCGCTCCCTCACAAGTTACCATCAAATTGTATTCCAGTGCAGGTGGCGCTTCCGGAGGAAAAGGGAAAGTAGGATTCAGTGCAGGCAGTCTTTCATATTCTGCACAAACGAAGACTGTAAAATATGGTGAAGAGATAACTATTTATGCCGAAGGAGATGAAATCGTAGGTGATTATAGTGTAACCCATTATTATTGTACCGGATTCTATCTGGATTCCGGAGCAGCAATAAAGACCTTCTCTGACACTAATCGCCTGCATAGTTATACTTTTACTGCAACGAGGAATATGGATATATCAGCAGATTGGAGAAAATATGATTATTAAATAAATTATTTCCTGAAGAGTTTTTCAGTACATAGCTTATGAAGACAAGGCTGGCCCATAATTGAGGCCGGCCTTGTTTCCTTCTGAAATTAGTTATTAATTCGCTGTGACCAGAACCTCTTTCGTTGTACTTATAATTGTAGTCGGATATGAAGCCCCTGACAAGCCAGACGGATATGAGTCTGAAACATTTATGAATGTCATCGGTAACTTACTGCTTGAGATGGAAATACTAGCTTCATGTTTTTGTCCTGGAGCAATACCTCCTCCATGATTAACCTTATATACAGAACCATCAGCGCAAGAATAGGCATGATTTATTGATTGTATTGATACCGAACTATTGTTTTGTATGATGAACTTTATTGTAATTTTAGTATCAATTACAGTGAATTTGGCTGTTAGAGTTCTGTTAGATTTATTGGCGATTTGTATTAATTTTGCTGTCGGTTATGAAATACTTATAGACATTATGAAATTAAAGAATGTGTACGAACTAATCCAAGAAAGACTGGAGGTGATTTTTAAAGAGTTCGACAATATATACATTTCCTTTTCAGGTGGAAAGGATAGTGGAGTGTTGTTGAATTTATGCCTGGACTATATGCGTAGGAACCGGCTGAAACGAAGAATTGGAGTGTTCCACATGGACTATGAGATACAGTACCGCATGACCATTGACTATGTGGACCGGGTATTGGAGGCAAGCAAGGACATACTGGACGTGTACCGTGTCTGCGTGCCTTTCCGTGTAACGACCTGCACCTCCATGTACCAGAACTACTGGCGTCCCTGGGACGAAGCGAAAAAGGAAGCGTGGGTCAGGGAGATGCCGGAGGAGGCAATGACCGTAAACGACTTCCCGTTCTACAACCGCAGGATATGGGACTATGAATTTCAGTTGGAATTCTCCCGTTGGCTCCATCAACGGAAAGCCGCACGGCGTACCTGCTGTCTGGTAGGCATACGTACCCAGGAGAGCTACAACCGCTGGCGGACCATATACGGAAAGGAGAGGGAACGGTACAAGAATTACGAATGGAGCACGAAAATCGACGAGGATGTATATAACCTATACCCGCTGTTCGACTGGAAAACGGAGGACATATGGGTTGCCAACGGCAAGTTCCGATGGGATTACAATAAACTATACGACCTCTACTATCAAGCCGGAGTAAGCCTTGACCGGCAACGGGTGGCAAGTCCGTTCATCAGTGAGGCCATCGAGAGCCTTGCCTTGTATAAAGTCATTGACCCCAACACTTGGGGGCGGATGATAGGACGTGTAAACGGAGTCGGCTTTGCCGGACTTTACGGCAATACCCGTGCTGCAGGAAGGAGAGAGATACGTCTGCCGGATGGATATACCTGGAAGTCATTCATGGAATTCCTGCTCTCGACCCTGCCGGAACACACCCGGAAAAGATACCAGGCCAAGCTGGAAACCAGTATCAAATTCTGGAAGGAAAAGGGTGGAGTGCTCAGTGAGGAAGTCATACAGAAGCTGAAAGACCGCAACATCCCCATCCAGGTGGGTGACAGCACCAACTATAGGACAGACAAGAAGCCGGTACGGATGGACTACCTGGACGACATCGACATAGAGGAGTTCCGGGATATTCCCACCTATAAGCGTATGTGTATATGCATTCTGCGCAACGACCATACCTGCAAGTATATGGGGTTCGCCTTGACGAAGGAGGAGAACGAAATGAAGAGCAACGCCTTGAAAAAATACAAGGATATAAATGCACTATGATGCCTAACCTTCAACCATAAAAAAGCCCCGACAAAAGCCGGGGCCACTTATCAAGAAAATGATAAGTAAAACTACTACAACCGCAAAAGTAATGTATTTCCTTTAACAAACAAGTTATAACACATAGATGATGTGGATGTGCGTATTGAGATAGACACGTGTAAATATTCTCCTAATATAATAAAATTATAAAGTTGGGATTATGAAATATTTGTAGTACTTTTGTATTGTTTTATAAACTTATAGCCGTAATACTTACGATTGTAAGTTTTAATGGCAAGGCTGATTGATTGATAAAAACAGAAAAAATGAAGTTTTATAATAGAGAAGAAGAACTTGAAGCTCTGAATAAAGTAAGAGAATTGTCTTTTAATGAGCATTCCATGTTCACAGTCCTTACAGGTAGACGTAGGATAGGTAAGACTAGCCTTATTAAAAAGAGTTGTAATAATACTCCTACTGTCTATCTATTTGTATCTAGGAGTAATGAAGCATTATTATGCCAAAGTTTCGCTGAGGAGATCAGAACTGCCCTTAATATATTCGTACCAGATGGCATAATATCTTTCGCCGAACTATTTCAATTTCTGATGGATGTTGGTACTAGAGCGAAATTTAATTTAGTAATTGATGAATTTCAGGAGTTCTTCTTTATAAACTCTGAAGTGTACAGTAAGATGCAACATATTTGGGATAGTTATCGACTAAAGTCAAATATTAATTTAGTAGTGAGTGGTTCTGTATATACCTTGATGACTAAAATATTTAAAGATGAGAAAGAACCACTATTTGGCAGAGCTGATCGAATATTAAAATTGATGCCATTTTCAATATCTGTATTAAAAGAAATAATGACAGATAATGGGATACCTTTACCGGAGTGTAATGAAGAACTATTAGCTCTATACTCTTTTACAGGAGGGGTACCAAAATATGTCGAGATGCTTGTTGAGAACGGTTGTCATGGTCTCATGGATGTAATGGTTGATTTTATGGTACAACCTGATTCTCCTTTTCTCACTGAAGGGAAAAATCTCCTCATTCAGGAATTTGGAAAACAGTATGGAAATTATTTTTCTATATTGGCATCTATTGCTAATGGAAAGAATACACTCACAGAAATGGAAAGCCTTATGGGGAATATAAGTCTATCTGGACAATTGAAACGTTTGGAAGAAGACTATGAGTTGATCAAAAAGAAGCGTCCACTATTTGCTAAAGAAGGTAGCCAAACCGTTAGATATGAGATATCAGATATGTTTTTACGCTTTTGGTTTCGTTACTTTGTTAAGTATCAAAATTTGATTGAGCTTCAAAACTATACTCTTTTAGGTGATATTATCAAAAAGGATTTTCCTACTTATTCTGGGATAACTCTAGAAATGTATTTTCGCAAAAAAATGATGGAAAGTCATGAATTTATAGATATTGGTTCCTGGTGGTCAGGTAAAAACAATTCCAATCAGAACGAAATTGATATTATTGGTATCTATGCAGATAATAAACGTGCCTTAGTTGCTGAAGTTAAACGTAAGGGACGTGAGTTTAAACCTGAACACTTTAAGCAAAAGATTGATTTTATACGTACAAAAATACTTTCCAATTATGAAATAGAGAGCTGTTGTTTAAGTATGAATGATATGTGAGTCGGAATAATACTTTCCTTTACCCTTTCAAATATAATAATCCCCTTACTTTCAATTGGAGCAAGGGGATTATTGTTTGTTACTCTTCTTGGTGGTTCATGGCGTACTCCTCATGCCAAGCAAGAAAGGCTCTGGCACTCTCGTCACTTATCGGCCGGGTATCAATCCATTCTTCCCATGCATCAGTTAGTTCCGGCTGTGCTTCAACAAACTCTACTAATGTAATTTTACCGTCTTGCTGAAGCTGTACAAGCTCCTCATAGCTTTTGTTTTGTAATTCTTTCATCATCGTAATATTTAATATTTTAATATCTGGATATTTGAATATCTTTATATTTGTATATTTGAATATTTATAGATCAGGCACCTTAACTGTAGCCTGATTATCCTCTTGATATTTCCTAAAGTCCTCTGTGAGCAGTTCAAGGTCTTTAATAAATTCATTACTGCATTCCTTTTTTGCCAAGGAATAATAATATTCCAATGTCTGCAACGCAAACTTATCCTTCCCTACCAGGGTAAACAATGGTATATCGTTTTTAAGCGCATTGCGGGCCAATATTACTTGATCTCTCATTTTTTATTCTTGTTTTGATGAATACTATTCTTCAACTTATCTAAAAATGACGAATATAGTTCATCACTTCCATGTCTTGGGAATTTGCTTACTCTTCTCCGGCTGGTCGGGATGGTATTTCTCTTCCTCTTCCATCTGAAGCCGGACGGCAGCGGCCATGAGCTGTGACAGTGGGACAATAGTAGTCCCGAATACCGCAAATGGCTCGTATTCTCCTTTATCATTCTGGATATATTTTCTTTCCCCTAAAACGAAGTATCTCTCCTTTTTCCTTGCTGCTGCTTGTCTGAGCATCTTTAAGGTCTTGTAGCCGAAGGAAAGGGTACGCATAGGGAAAGACTCTATTCCGGTTGCAACATCCAGTTCCAATTTGAATCTGTATTTATTCTCTTCTACTATCATCTAAAGCCAATTGGATTACGTGGTTTCTCTTCAATCCTCTTCCTGACCTGAAGCTCGGCCAACGTCTGGTTGATCATCTCCAGTTGCATCCGGGTATCCTCGTTGATGTCGTTGTAATCGGTGAAAACTTCTTCCATGTAGGCTCGGAGTTCCTTTATCTGTTTCTCCAGTTCCCCCACTCTGTCTACCGGTGGATTGGCTATCAGTTGACGGATGGCGACGAAGGCACGAACGATTAAAACACTTGCTTGGATAGCTATATTGCTTCTGAGCACACTTAACCCCATGCTCTGTAAAAGCCAATGGAATAGCAGTCTTTGGTCGTTTATTTCGTGATGTCATCACAAATTGTGATGACATATTTTGCCATTCGTCCTTTGCCAGTTGATACATGAAGTCCTCCGGGAAACGCTCGATATTACGCTTCACCGCCTGATTGAGAGCCCGTGTTTCCACCTCGTACATTTCTGCCAGGTCAAAGTCCAGCATTACCTTCTGGAGCCGGTTCTTATATATCTTGCTTTGGATTAATTGTAGCTCGTCCATAAAGAATTTATTGCCGATTGATTACACTAATGCAATAAGTTAGTTATGCCAATGAGATTGTTCAAAGTTTAAATAATTGAGAGCCTTCAAGAATAGATTTGACTCCTCTTGGCTATTGTTAACTCTTGCAGCTAGTATCTCATCCAAATCGCACCGGAGCAGCACCCATTCGCCACTTCCTTCCGCTTTCCAATATAGGTGTATCATCGGTGTCGCATACCCTATTCCATCTGAAGTTCTGGGCATTTCTCTCTTTTGTGGGAATCTACATGGCATGCTCCCTTTCCAGAAACGGATTGTCGGCTGCAGGTCGATAGACATTCGGCCAATTTCATCCTGCCACTCGTCATCATTCACTGTATTTGTCCTCTTTGAAGACGGACGATAGCAGTGCCCGGTATAATCAAAAGTTCGTTCCCATACAGCCTTTATCTCACCTTTCAATGGAATTTTCCCCCGATTGGACAGAACATAGGTAATGTTGAAATTACTGTCGTATGGTCGGTTATGTATCACTACTCCTGTATTGGTCTCTTCCTCCACCTGAATCATACGAAGCGCCGGCAAATCAGTCTGCTCCTTAATGGCAAATGTCATATCCTCCCTGGTTACTTTATCAAGGTGATTGGCCTTTTGCCAGACGGTTTCCCCTTTCTTCCGGAAAAGCACGCCGAGTTCATAAGTCCCTGCTGGAGCCGTTACATAGGATCTTCTTGCAGTCCCTTTCATCATGGCGCCATTTTCAGCAACAATGGAACATGACTGGAACTTATCCACTATATTCCCGGCATTGTCCATGAGCACCATACGGAAGTCCCCTTCCCATATATCCGGCATATTCCCGGTTTCCAGATCCAAGCCGGTCCAGTATCCGTAGAATCCGAACATAAATCCCTCATTCCGATAGATGTCGGTACCATATGGTACTACTCCAGGCTCAATATCAAACCAGTTACCTTCAGAATTGCCAAGGACAATATCATCAGTTTTGCCAAAAGTGCTCCAATAGCCTACATCAATCGGAAACTCCTCCAAGTCAATGGGGCTATTATATCCTCCTTTCAGCGTCAATGTATAGGTATAGGCTTTTCCTGCCTCCCATTGGTGACTTTCGGGAATGTCATAGACACGTTCTTCTCCGTCCACAACAACTGTAAGGGTTATTCCTTTTGCGGAGTTTACCGGAAGCATGATCGTTTCAACGGGTATGGGGTCTTTTGTGTCATCCAGGTAATAGTTGCCACCTGCCCGTAAGCTTCCTTTGCTTCCCATCGGAGTGGTGGTATTGTTTGCAGCGTTGTACTTTGCAGTGGTATGGATGCCGTTCCAGGTCAGGGATTCAATATGCCCATCTCCGATATAATTGTTTTTCTTGATAGTTATCCGAACCAAGGAGAGCAGATGTTTCATCTTGACCTCCACCTCAGGCTTTTCGGCTCCAACCGATGCGGAACCGGCCAAGTAATCTGTCTGGGAGCCAATGTCAATAGGAATCTCTCCGCTACTTTTGATTACAGACGAATAGGGATAGTAACAGATAATATCCTTCATCTCATCAGCAAGCGCCACTTCTCCCCCACTCCATATTTTGCCATCATAAACAAATTTCTTGTTTATGCATGTGTCATTATAGAACAGTCCTATCTCGCTGTCCGGTTCAAAAGAGGAAACAGTGCCCCTGGTGGTCACTTCGTTCAACATCTCTATGCTTGTAGAGAAGCACAACATCGTTTTAGGCTTGTCCGGTTCCGGTGCAGGCTCAGGAGTAGGCTCCGGTTCAGGCAGAATGGGGTCATTTCCCTTGTCGCAGGAAGCCAGGAGAAGCAATGTTGCCATAATGCTGGGAATAATCAGTTTTTTCATATTGTTCATTTTACTTAAAATCAAAATTATAGTCTTCATTCATAGATTTTTTTCGAGCCAGTTCCTTCTCCATCCGTCCAATGGCTATGGAAAAAAAGAATTCCACCATGGGGGCTGTGTTACGCTCATCCCGGCATGCTTTAAGAGCGCCGATGTATTTTTCCCTATCTGTACTTTCAATGAGGAGCATAGGATATCCTAATTTGACTAAGATGAAATTAGACAACAATCGTCCAAGCCGTCCATTCCCATCCCGGAACGGATGCAGGAAAATGAAATGCTTATGGAACTGTGCTGCAATTTCTATGGGATGTACCGGCAATTGTTCTATTGCTTTCTGTGTAGCTTCCATTAGCTTAGGAACACGGGCAATCAGTTCTTCATGATCGCCAAAAATTGTATCACCAGCTCCCATGTCAGTATTGGTATATTCTCCTGGCACTGCATCTTTATATCGGTATGTTAGCGTATGCTGGGTCAGAATCCGATGTGTCTCCTTAACTAACTGTTCTGTTAGTGGCAGCTCTGTTTGCCCCATTAGAAAATCATACGCATTGAAGTGATCCAGTATCTCAAATGCTTCAAAGAGAGTTTTGCCTTGTGGTATCATTCCCAGCCCTTTTTCTTTCAAAGCTCTTGTGTCATCTACAGAGAAGGTGTTGCCTTCGATTGCACAGCTATGAGCTGAGAAGAGTATCTCATTGTACTCTTTCAAATCCTCTACATTGAATTTATCAATGACGGTGGTTTTATACTCTCTCAATAAGGTATTATACCTTTCAATCTCTCTTTCAAACATAACCATTCTGTTTTATTTGTCCTCTATGAACTCATCCTCATACACCCAAATATGTTTGCCACTTCCGCAAATCTCCACTTCCCACTTGGTATCCCATTTCTCGATTAGAATAATGTTCCGGTACCCTAAGTAGGGTTCAATCAATGTCGCTGTTCTCATTTATATAGCTTTATTAGTATTACTCTGCAAAGATACAAATAAAAAGGATATAGGCAAATATACCCGTAATAAAAATTACCGATATATGCTATGTTTTATAACACACTAGTCGCTAAATGGGTCTGAAATCAATTTCAACACCTAAAGCATCACCTATACGACTCAATATTTCTAGACTTGGGTTATATTTGCCAAGTTCTATTTTTCCAATGTTAGATGAATCTATTCCAGTTAGTTGCGCTAATTTAAATTGCGACAACCCTTTCTCCTTCCGGAGTTCGGCAATCCTTTTCCCTATACGTATCTTATGATTAATTTCTGTTGCTTCCATATTCTAAAGTAAATTGGTTATCATTTCTGCGGGCAAGCTCAGCTTTGAGAACGCGAACCATTTCTTTCCTAAGTCCTTCAGTGATGCTCCGATATGATATACAGCATCGTCCACAATCAAGAAACGGTCATGAGAGAGCTTGCATGTCCGGACATCGACGGGCGGGTACTGGTCGTTATGTCTGTCAAGGTCGAGCCGGAACTGCGGAGTGATGCGCTGCGTGTAGATGGTGGCCGTTACTCCCGGTTGCCGTTTGCTCAGCATGAGCAGCACGCTCTCATCAACATAGTTGTCAATGAGTACAAGCGACTGTCTGGCAGACTTGATAAGATCCGAAGCGAATTTATAGGCATCGAAGATCTGGCCGTTGAAGAAGATGCCCTCTACCGGAGGAAGGGATGTGCGGACAAAGAAATCGACTTTATTTGTTAGCTCTTCCAGTTGCCGGTCATGGGCAGCCAGCCTTGAATCCATTTTATTCTCCAGTTGGTTAATACGTTGATTGATGGAATAGCCTTTCAAAAGGTATTCTTTCAACACCTTGTTGGCCCATTGTCTAAACTGAGTACCTCGTTGACTTTTTACCCGATATCCGACAGATATAATTACATCAAGATTATAATAATCCACTTGATAAGTCTTACCATCAGAAGCAGTATAGGCAAATTTTGCCCAAACTGAATTCTTTATCAATTCTCCCTCTTTGAATATATTCCGGATATGTTTTCCAATGACACTAATATCACGGCCAAACAAATAAGACATTTCATCAATAGAAAGCCATACCGTTTCATTTTCCAAACGAACATCCAGCTTTATTTCTTCGTCCGGCTGGTATAATATGATTTCTCCTTGATTCCCCATTATTATATTTTTCCTGCTATTGGTTCATATATTCCAAAAGGGCCATCTTATCTCCCCTACTCGCTTTTACCCAGAACAACGACCAATTCTTATAATTCCCGTATCGATCAATATTATTGGCAATAACAGTTTGCCACGTTGAAGGACTGACTTTCTTCAGTTCATCAAGGCTATGGTTATATCCGAAGAGAAAAAAAGAATGTACAATTTCCGTCTCAAAAGGATATATCTCCGAACGGTTTTTACCTTCACAAATTTGTGCTGTTATCCGGCTGTCATAATCCGGGTATTTATCCGGTTCTACTTCCACACCCAAAGCTTCAAGCAGCCATCTTTTTATCTCATCATCACTGTTCAGGTAGAAATCAAACACATCACCTTTCTTGCTTGCCCACTTATTCAAGACATGCTTGTATAACTCATTGTCAAGTTTCCCATAAATTGATTCATCTATGAAGGAGGTGTTAATTACTCCGTTGACGATTGCTGCCGTAACAGCGTCAATCGCTTGTATCGCTTTCTGTGTGTTCATATTTTTAATATTTAAGTTGACTAATAGGGAATTACAAAGTTAAATTATAGTCTGCCTCAATAAGAAAGAATACTTCCTTTGTATTTTTATAAACTCTACGTTTTGCACCGAGAGCTTTTAGCTTTCGATAAGAAATCATAGCTTTCGTATCTTCTACGGAATCCACACCGTCAATGATTGTATGGATCTTGATGTTCTTCTCAGTAACTTTCCATGCCATAATTTTTTCCTCTATTAGTTATTAAATTATTACTTCTATCTAAAGCCTATCGGATTACGCGGTTTCTCCTCTATTTTCTTCCGGGACTGAAGTTCGGCCAATGTTTGATTGATCAGTTCCAGTTGCATCCGGGTATCATCATTGATGTCGTTATAGTCGGCAAAAACATCTTCGATGTAGTCTTTTAACTCTTTCATCTGTTTTTCCAACTCCCCTACCCTGTCTACCGGTGGATTGGCTATCAGTTGACGGATGGCGACAAAAGCACGCATGATATTGATATTAACTTGTATTGCGATATCGCTATTCAATACTCCTGAAAGCATTGCCAAGCCGCTTTCAGTAAAGGCAAAAGGCAATTTACGGGTACCGCCCCATCTTGATATCACAAATTGTGATTTCAAGTTATCCCATTCGCTCACCGTTAACTGAAACATAAAATCATCAGGAAACCTTCTAATATTACGTTTCACCGCTTGGTTTAATACTCGTGTTTCCACTTCATACATTTCGGCCAAGTCAAAATCCAGCATTACCTTCTGTCCCCGGATCTCATATATTTTGCTTTGGATAAGTTGTAGTTCGTTCATATTGATTACCTTTTAAAGAAAATTGTTCACAATTTTGTTTAAGTTTATAATAGGAAAGGCATCCAAAGAATTATCAAATAAATCGTCTATGGTCATTGAACACTGGTTTATAGGGCATTCGGGTAACTGAATCTCTGGTTCTTTCCGCCCTGGATAGGCCATTAATTGATAATAAAAATTGCCTTGAAAGCCAACACAATCAAATGAGTAAAATCCTTTTCGAGCCATAGTTATAAATGATTGGCAATATATATTCTGATAATAAAAATCAAAAAGTTCTCTTTTGCTTGTCATATCTGGATAAACAAAATCTCTGTCTTTTGGCATTGTCGGAATAAAAAGTTCACAGACCTTTTGAATGTATTGAACGTCTTCAAATGACATATTATAGAATTTTCTTATTATAGAATCATTAATCTTAATCTCTGATTTTTCAAAGATATCAGGCATTTTCTTTACAGTCTCATATGTCACTCTATTACGTTTTATGTTGTTTTGAATAACTTTAGGGACTTCTCCACCTGCGGAAGCTGCATGTATTTTGATTTTATCACCAAAAATAAACCAATCAAAATCTGAAGCATGAATATATAAATCAGAATAAGGCATAATTTTTTATTTAAAAGTATCAATACAATTTTTGCAAGTAGGTTGTTTTTCCATAGTACGTGGACGGATAGCTTCTGAAAAAACAATTTTATTTAATGCTATCTTTTTGCTATGCAAAATTTTGTTACTAGCATCTACTTCAGCACAATTCCCTATCGGAAATGGGCATTCAGGCCTTATTTTCCCAATAGGTCCCAATGACGTTAATCTCTTTATTAAGAGGGGATGCAATTTGGAACGCTTGTAACCTTTATTTTCCCCTGTCTTTTTTATTTTGTTGTATTCAGCCCCTATTACGGTACTTACATTCCTATCTTGTCGGCATTTAAGGGCATATTTGATTACCTTTATAGTCAAAGACTGAGAACACCCTTTTGCAGCCAGCCTTTCATGCTTTCTTTTTTCAAAAGTTTTACAGCCCATACTTTTTCTCTACATCAATAAATGTATTTCTTTATTTTCCCTATTAGTTATTAAAGTTCCATTCCACAATCCGCTTCAATCACCCGATTGTTTACCAGGTCGAAGGTGTCCTCTCCAGACAAAGATAACTCATTTATTCGCTCTATCTGCCGATTAAGGAAATAATCTGCATATCCGGAATAATTTCCTGTTTCGTAGAAAGAAATCAGGCCTTTCCTATAGTGCAATATATCCGCATCCCTTGCGGAATATACCGGGATCAAGTCAGCATTCATCATAACGATACTTTCCATCATACGTGAAGTACGCTTGTTCCCGTCTATGAAAGGCTGGAGCCTTGCTATATTACAATGCAGGTAGACAGCCTTTTCTAAAGGATTAACGTACAGTTCCTGGTTAAATAATATCTCATTTAAGACAATCCGTATCTCCCGGATTTCTTTTGGTGGAACATACTCCGTACCGGTAATCTTGACCGCACGAGAACGTAACATGCCGGACTCTTCACTAGACACCAACTCGCTGGAGATGGATCGATGCAACCGGAACAAGGTACGTTCATTTATCTGTTCCTGATTATGCCCTTTATTGATATACTCCATTTCGGAAACAAAAGTGTTATAGAGGTTTTTCAACATCTTGGCATCTTCATATCTCTTTTCCGATGTGATATTATCCTTCAGGAGAGATTCTGTCTCCACATAGGTATAGGTGTTACCTTCTATCCTTCCGGAGTAATAACACCACACCACGGCTAGGTCTTTTATTTCAGAAGAAATAAGAGAAGAAAGCTTGGCATGTTTGTTCTTCAGGATGAAATCCGCCTTTTTCTTTTGTATGTCATTGAATATAGGTGTCATAATTTATTGTTTATATATTGACAAATAGGGAAAAACGACTATTCATAGGCCCGGAATCCAATCGGGTTACGTGGTTTCTCTTCAACCTTCTTCCTGACCTGAAGCTCGGCCAACGTCTGGTTAATCATCTCCAGTTGCATCCGGGTATCCTTGTTGATGTCATTATAATCGGTAAAAACTTCTTCCATGTAGGCCCGAAGTTCCTGCATTTGCTTTTCCAGTTCTCCCACTCTGTCTACCGTTGGATTGGCTATCAGCTGGCGGATGGCGACGAAGGCACGCATGATACTCATATTGATTTGTATGGCTGCCTTTGAATTTAAAACACTGCTAAGCATGGCAACTCCTAATTCCGTAAAAGCATAAGGAGAACGTCTCATACCCATCTTTATAGAATTGGACATCACAATTTGTGATTTCCAATTCAATGTTTCTTCTTTTGTCAGTTGAAACATGAAGTCCTCCGGGAAACGCTCGATATTACGCTTCACCGCCTGATTGAGAACTCGTGTTTCCACCTCGTACATTTCTGCCAGGTCAAAGTCCAGCATTACCTTCTGGCCCCGGATCTCATATATCCTGCTTTGGATTAATTGCAGCTCATCCATTTATAATATTTTCGGAGGTCATATTCTTCATTAACTTGTACAGCTCTTTGGTCTGAGGATATTTATCATCAAGATATTCTTCTATGATCGTACCCATTAACCTTGCAATGCTTATCCGCTCACCTTTCTTTGCAGTGCTATTCTTTAATTTTTTAACCTGCTCGAGACGAAATAGAGTCTCCGATGTCAGAATGGCATTTCTTAATAAAGTTTCTGTGGTACTGTCCTTATTCTCCACAACTGTGGCGACTTCGCTTATTGCTTTTTCACCTTTAGCAACCGTCTCGGCAGTGTTTTCTTCTTTCATTTCCTCATTATTTTCTAGAGAGGCTGTTTTTTTATTCTCCGCTTTGGGCTTATTTGATTGAATTTGTTCCATATAACTGGATATCCCCAAATCTGTTACTTTCTTGTTGGCCATAGTCTATTATTTTTTGAGATTATTCAACTGTTCGATTACGCTTTCATCATCCGGATGTTCTCCCAACCATGCACTAAGAATTTTTTCTTTCCAGTCTTCAGGTCTTGTCTCCCCTGTTATTTCTTCAGCAAGGCTTATGTAGTCCTCGGCGCCATTGGCGTCTATACTATGCTCAAATATGCTTTTATGTCTCAGAGGTGTTTCGTCAAACTTAACATTCCGCCTGATTTTAGTCTGGAATATCTTACCTGGATATGCATGGTTAAAATATTCAAGCGTCTGCTTACTTATACGTGTGTTCTTGTCATACTTGATCACAAGAAACCCAAGTATATCCAGTTTCTCATTAATATTCTCCTTCACATCCTGAATTGAATCAAGCAGGTCTTGCATGCCCTGCAGAGAGAAGCCGGAGCATTCAGCTGGTATCAATACGCTATCACTCGCACTCATTGCATTATCATTCACGATGCCGTCTTTAGGTGCGCAGTCTATTAAAATGTAATCAAAGTTATCTTTGATTAGCGATAATTTTTTAGTCAATATTCTTTCCCTATTTTTTCGTTTCATCAAGTCTATTTCAATGTCGCGAAGTTTTTTGTGTGCAGGAATAAAACAAAAACCCTTATAGTGCTCATAAACAGGAATAGAACAATCATCCTGAGTAATCCACTCGTATATTGTACTATCATTTTCTGTTTGGTCAAACCCCACAAGATTTGTTAGGTTACATTGAGGATCTGTATCTATCATTAAAACCCTTTTCCCCATTATCCAAAGGGCTGTTGCTAAGTTGATTGTAGTAGTAGTCTTCCCTACGCCACCTTTGAAATTTAGATTAGAAATTACTGTTGCCATATCATTCACGTTTTATTTCTTGCATTTAATGCTTCAAATATACACATAAGTTCTTTATTTGATGCTGTAACATTCTAATATTATGATATTTTAATGTTATGACATGTAAACTCTGTAATATTACAATTCTATAATATTAATAATGCTGTAATATTACAATATTGTAATATAAAAAGTGCTATAATATAATAATACTACGATGTTATGGCATTACAGTATTATTAATATTATAGTATGTAAATACTATAATATTAAAATATAATAGCATTACAATATCAAAAATGTGGAGATTACAACTCCGCGGCATTACAACACTATGATGCTATAACATTATAGTATTGCAATACTGTAGTATAAACATATCAATTTTCATCCTATTAGTAATGTACTTCAATTGGTATATGGGCTTTCTTGTACTTGTTGTGTGAAAAAAGAACATAATAATCCTCATAATCGGCAAGACAGCTGTTCAAAAGCAAATTTGTATTATTTTTGCGTCATGAAAAAACGGCAGACAAAGTGATGGATATCGAAACTGCAATAAGCAATTTTCTGAGTGAGTTACACAAAATGGGACTGGACAGTAACGGCGCTCTACTAATCCAGATGCAGATAAATGGCATAAACCATATAATGAGCTATGGGAATTTGAATAATCTCGCAGCACCAGCTAGGACAATAGGGAAGAAGGGGAATAGCTTAGTCAAGTTTATGGAGAAGGAAATCCAGATTGCCGCTGTCAGGGAAAGTACCAAAAAGCTCCATTTGGATACGCTGAACCAAATCAAAGGCTTTTCACCGAATGCAAGTCTCCAGGAAATGTCAAGTGACTTTCTCCTAAAATTTGAGATTTACATGCGTGAGGAATGTAGGCTGTCAACAAATACGATAGCACGGCACATGAAGTCACTCAAGCGATATGTTAATGTAGCACGAAAGAAGGGAATAATCACAGAATACCCATTCTTGAACTATACAATCAGAACGGAACAAGTACATAGAGATGCACTTACAGAGAAGGAGCTTGAGATACTGGAAAAATATCGAGAAAGCCTATCAGAGCCTAATGAAGTTTTAAATGCTTTTCTCTTCAGCTGTTATACTGGTCTGAGATATTCGGATGTGCGCATATTCACAAAGCAGAATATCTGCACTATCAATCACAAAAGATGGATAGTCCTTAAAATGTATAAGACAAACAAGGAGATTCGTATACCGTTAAGTACAATCTTCGAAGGCAAGGCGCTGAAACTAACAAAATCAATCTCAAGAACAAGGGGAATACTGTTTCATGTAGGCAGTAATCAGCAAGCCAATAGAGTATTGAAGAGAATTGCCAAAGAAGTCGGGATAAAGAAAATGACATTCCATGTAGCCCGTCATACTTGTGCAACTTTATTATTGTACAGAGGGGTCAGTATTACCACTGTCCAGACGGTACTAGGCCATCAAAGTGTCAAAACGACACAGATATATAGTGCTGTTACAGACCTTACTATAGAAAAAGAACTGAAGAAAGCAAACGGAAAAAGGAATAGAGTAGGGAAGGAGAGAAAACCAAAAGGATAGAGATGCGCGGCTTTTCTTTTAATACACCAATACCCTATACCATTTGGTATTGGTGTATTAAAAGGAAAACATAATAAACTGCAAGAAAAATAAAGATAAAGAGCTAAAATTTATTAATGTCAAAAATGAAATTGGCCAATATTAAGATGGAGTAGGGGGATATAAGAGCTCTCCCCCCATCTCTCTCCCTCTTTGTGCTTTCAGTTTTACCTTTTGTAATAAACAAAGTCTGCATATATGTCCATATTCTTAGTTACAGTGAATGTATATGATGCAGATACATGATTGAAATCAAAACCTATTAGTTTAGTACCTCCTGCCGTGTAGAATCCATTCACGTAATACCACCAAGGTGCATTTTGCCAATCACTGTCATCATTTCCGTTTCTTCCCAATCCATATACGGTGACTCGTGTACCATACTCAAATTCCTTGCTGATTGTTTTATGATTTATGTCATCAGAACTAAATCCCACATAATTGCCAACAGTTCCTACCCAACTTCCATTATCATAATGATCTGCATGAAGTGTAATTGTATATTTCCCTCCTCCACTCACTTTCTTAAAAGCGGCCAGAATTGTGGCGCCTTTCGTAATATTGGCTACATAGAGGTCCATATCCGACAACTCCAAAGATGAAGACAACAGTGAGCCATCATAATACCATCCTACAAATTCATAGTTTGAATTTTTCTCTATATAGAGATTGGGATAGTGCCCTCCATCGTCATATAGGGCATAAATAAGAGTGTTAGAGGTGCTTGTATGTCTCTCTGCTTCCCCTTCACCCATAATCTGTAACGTACCGGCATCTACTCCACCTCGTTCATCAAACTGTTCATCGGTAAATTTCACATAGAAGAGTGGTACAGTAGCGGTGAACTTGGCTGTTAGAGTTCTGTTAGAATAATGACAACTAATCTTCCCTATAAGTGTTAGTC
>OBAO01000698.1_pt1 | contig 29530 bp, 24 predicted proteins | sample 1517541 | NCBI WGS metagenome assembly OBAO01 (sample SAMN04571698, study PRJEB22368) | human gut metagenome | biome: human gut; material: stool | host: Homo sapiens | place: Luxembourg | collected 2012-08-10
ACGATGCGGGTACCGCAACCCGACATTATCGAGCATTTTGGCAACGCAGATGCCGTGCCGCAGCCGCCGGAGCGGTGCTTAAGCCGCAAGGCGGGAATTGTGCGGTGTTGCCCAAGGCTTTTTAACGCATAATCCCGCTGCGTTTGTAGAAATAGACGATATTTTCGACTGTTTCAGATACCCCCTAAGGGATATCTGAAACAGTCTGAATGCTCGACTTTCCAGACACACCTTAAGTACAGAGTTAATTATTATCCGTTTCGCATTGCCGCAAAACGATTTTGATACTTGCATCCGCCGCCGCAATGTGGTAATATAATTAAAGCGTAATCTTTCGTTCCACCTGCAGTGCTTTTTACAGCGGCTTTGCACCTGCTTTTGTACGTTCTACTGCCAGTCTAACACACAAAATGTACCCGGTCAACAACGGTTTGTTTTCTGTACAAAAAGCTGGTTTTTTCTCCCTCCGGAACATGTCAGCATGACGTTTTCTCAATATATGCGATCATAGCTCAGCCGGATAGAGCACTGGCCTCCGACGACTGCGATGCGGCAGGTTTTTGGCTCGTTTTTGTTCGATACAGCGTGATTTGCGTTTGTAAAAACGCGGTGGTCAACGGTAGTCAGACCACGAATTGACCACTATTGGAAATTGACTACTTTACAAGATTGAAATACGCTGTAACGGCGTTTTTCATATATAAGCGATCGTAGCTCAGCTGGATAGAGCGTTCGGCTCCGACCCGGAAGGCCAGAGGTTCGAATCCTCCCGGTCGCACCAAGAGCAGCACCTTATGGGGTGCTGCTCTTTTTGTTTTGCATGAATTTTGTGGGGCAGCAAAAGGGAGGATTCGAACAGCCCGTGCCCCGCGCTTTGCGTCCCGCGGGGCAGAAACGCCCCGGTGGGAACTTTCTGTTTTTCGTTGTTTGCATGATGAGCCTGTTCCGCCTGCCACGCGGCAAACTCCCGCTGGCCCTCCTCGCTGTTCCAACAGGCAAGGATGGCCGGGTAGAATGCCCGCGCCAGACGGTCAATGACTTCATCGGGATAAGGGGAAGTGTTTGTGGACTTTTTCTTTTTGTTCAAACGCACGCTCCTTTGGACATCTGTGAACAGCATACCATGTGCCTGATTTCCGTTTCGCACATTGTAATGTTCGCAGAAAAAACTTATAATGCTTTTGAACCTGTAGGACACACAAAACGCAGAAAAGAGAGGGAATCATGAGAAAACTGTTCCTTTTGGAAGATGATCTGAGCCTGATCAGTGGGCTGACCTTTGCATTCAAGAAACAGGGCTTTGCACTGGATACAGCCCGGACGCTGGCAGAAGCCGAGGTGCTGTGGTCAGACAGAAAATATGACCTGCTGGTGCTGGATGTTTCCCTGCCGGATGGCTCTGGCTTCGATTTCTGCCAGAAGGTGCGGCGCACATCCAACGTGCCGATTCTGTTCCTGACTGCTTCGGATGAGGAAATGAATATCATCATGGGACTGGAACTGGGCGGGGATGATTACCTGACCAAGCCGTTCAAACTGGGTGTCCTGTTGTCGCGAGTCAATGCACTGCTTCGCCGTGCAAATGCGTCCAGCGCAGGAGAACCCGTACTGGAATCGGGCAGCATCACCGTCCGGCTGTTGCAGGGGCAGGCATACAAAAACGGAATCTTGCTGGAACTGACCGGCGCAGAGTACAAGCTGCTCTGCTTCTTTATGCAGCATCCGAATGCCGTGCTATCCAAGGAACAAATTCTGGATGCACTGTGGGACTGCGATGGGGATTACATTGACAGCAGTGCCTTAACAGTGTACATCCGGCGGCTGCGGATGAAGATTGAGGACGACCCCGGCAAACCGCAGATGCTGCTGACTGTCCGCGGCATGGGCTATAAATGGAATGGGTAAAGGTGCCGTATGAAAGTATTCGCAAACCGGGAGATCCGAAATTTGTTCCAAGCCGTGCTGGCGGTCTGGGCGGTGGCATTGGTTCTCACGCAGGGTATCATATGGCATACGACGCACGCATTCTCTTTCGCATTACTGTTGGTTTTTCTTCTGCTGGGCGGCTGTCTCTGGGGCGTGCTTTTTCGCTATTTCCAAAGGCAGAGCGCGCTTCTGGAACAGGCAGTCCAGCAAATCCAAAGCTGTCTGGATGGCAACCCGGATGCACGACTGGACTGCGACCGGGAGGGAGAATTTTACCGTCTGTTTCACTCCGTTAATGCATTGGCGGCAGTTCTGAGCGCACACGCAGACAACGAGCAGCGGGAGAAGCGTTTTTTGAAAAATACCATTGCAGATATTTCGCACCAGCTCAAAACACCGCTGGCGGCGTTGAATATCTACAACGGTCTGCTTCAGGACGAAGCTGTTTCGCCGTCGGAGGTCAAAGAGTTTGCAGACCTGTCCGAACAGGAGTTGGACCGCATCGAAACGCTGGTGCAGAATCTGCTCAAAATCACCCGGCTGGATGCCGGTTCGGTCGTCTTGGAGAAGAAAAACGAAAATGTTGCTGAAATGGTGCAGGACATTGCGCGGCAGTATAACTATCGTGCAGAGCAGGAACAGAAAAAGCTTGTTCTGTCCGGCTCAGAGGCGGTTACACTTTGGTGCGACCGTGACTGGATGCAGGAAGCTGTGGACAATCTTGTAAAGAATGCCCTTGACCACACAAAGAGCGGAGATACGATTCAGGTAGAGTGGAATGCACTGCCGTCCATGGTTCAGATCAAAGTGCGCGACAACGGCAGCGGCATCCACCCGGAAGATTTGTACCATATCTTCAAACGGTTTTATCGCAGCCGCTTTTCACAGGATACACAGGGCATCGGGCTGGGTCTGCCGCTGGCAAAAGCCGTTGTGGAAGCCCATCACGGCACCATTGAAGTAGACAGCGAGCTGGGAAAGGGCACGACCTTTACTCTGAATTTTCCGATTCCTACAAAATTGTAGGCTGAGTGTAGGCTTGCAGTAAGGTTGACGTGTTATCCTTTTCTACACAGACAGAGAAAATCCGTCTGAATCGAAGGAACCTGCAAAGTGAGGGATACACTATGGAACTATTAGAAGTCAACCATCTCTGCAAGACCTACGGCAGCGGAGAAACCGCTGTCCATGCGCTGAAAGATGTTAGCTTTTCAGTGCCGAAAGGCGAATATGTGGCGGTCGTTGGCGAATCCGGCTCCGGCAAAAGCACCCTGCTCAACCTGATTGGTGGACTGGATACGCCGACTTCCGGCAAGGTGCTGATTGATGGCAAGGATGTTTTTGCCATGAAAGACCGGGAGCTGACGATCTTCCGCCGCCGCAATATCGGTTTTATCTTTCAGGCATTCAACCTCATCCCGGAACTGACCGTAGAACAGAACATCCTGTTCCCGGTGCTGCTGGACTACCAAAAGCCGGACAGGGCATATCTGGAAGAACTGCTGACCGTGCTGAATCTGAAAGACCGTCGGAAGCATCTGCCAAGCCAGCTTTCCGGTGGACAGCAGCAACGGGTAGCCATTGGCCGCGCCCTGATGACCCGCCCTTCACTGATTTTGGCGGATGAGCCGACCGGCAATCTGGACACCCAGAACACCAGCGAGGTCATTGCCCTGCTAAAAGAAACATCCCGGAAATACGAGCAGACTATCCTGATGATCACCCACAACCGCAGTATTGCGCAGACGGCAGACCGGGTGTTGCAGGTATCGGACGGCTGCCTGACCGATTTTGGGAGGTGCCGGGAATGAGCAGCACAGAAATGAAAAGCTATCTGAGCCTGATCCCGATTTCTGCCAAGGTACGCAGACGGCAGAACCGCATGACGATTTTGTGCATCGTCCTTGCGGTGTTTCTGGTCACGGCGGTGTTCAGTATGGCAGATATGGCGATTCGGATGGAAACCTCAAACCAGCTGAACAAAAACGGAAACTGGCATATCATGGTAAAGGACATCTCCCCTGAAACAGCCGCAGAGCTTGCCGCACAGGAGGATGTTGCTGCATTTTCGGCGTATAGCGACATCAACGCTTCCCTTACGGAAAACTACTTTGCCGGAGATAAACGTGCCGCACTGGTAGGAGCAGATGATGCAATCCTTCAAATCTTTCCGGGAATGCAGTGTAGCACTGCCCCGGCGGATGGCGAAGTGCTCGTGACAGCAAACATCCGGGATTGGCTGGATGTTACGGTCGGCACAGCGATTCCGCTGACGCTCCCGGATGGACAGACCATTTCGCTTACTGTCGCAGGTTTCAATGAGGATACCTCCGATACGAACCAGTATGATGCTGTTGTGCTGGTGATGAACCGCAGTACATTTTCTCAGATTGCCGCACAGGTAGAAGAATCCTTTGAAACACAGTATTTCATCCAGTTCAAGCCACGTACCAATTTGCGGCAGTCCATTGTGAACATCGAAAACAAGTACGGAATTTCAGAAGAAAAAATCTCCGAAAATACTTACCTGATGGCGTTGAACGCAAGCAGCAACAACGATTATATTGTAGGCTTATATGCGGTAGCGGCTGTGTTGGCTGGCATGGTCGTCCTTGCCGGAATTTTTATGATCACAGGCAGCATCAACAGCAATGTAGCTCAGCGTACCAGCTATTATGGAATGCTGCGTTGTCTTGGGGCAGGAAAAAATCAGGTTCGGATGCTTGTCCGGCTGGAAGCCCTTTTCTGGTGTAAAACTGCTGTTCCAGCAGGATGTGTGCTGGGAATCGTTTCCACATGGGGATTGTGTTCCTTTCTGCGTGGATTTATCGGCGAGGAGTTCAGCTCTTTACCAGTGCTTGGCATCAGCCCGGTCGGTATTATCTGTGGTTCCGTGCTGGGACTTATCACGGTTTGGTTCGCGGCATCTTCTCCGGCACGGCGGGCGGCAAAAGCTTCTCCGATCACAGCAGCAACTGGGAATGCGGTGGAAAATGCAGCGGATTCTCCGTGTCATGCTCGGTTGTTTGGAAGTCGTGCAGAGCTCTCTTTGGGCGTGAGCCATGCAACCTCGTCCAAAAAGAACTTGCTTCTGATGACAGGTTCCTTTGCGTTAAGCATTCTCCTGTTTTTGAGCTTTTCGGTTTTGCTTCGATGGGTTGGATTTGCGCTGAATCCGGTGCAGTCCTACGCACCGGACTTATCGGTGGCTGAAACATCCGGGCAAAATGTCCTTGACCCGGTGCTGGTGGAGCAGCTGGAAGCTCTGCCGGAAGTCAAACACGCATTCGGGCGGATGTATTGCCCGCTCCCGGCGGAATATCAGGGAAAACAGGGGTCCATCGACCTGATTTCATACGATAGTATACAGTTTGGCTGGGCGAAAAAAGACCTGATTGGCGGAACCCTTCCGCAGGAGCCGGAGGATGGCACATACCCTGTGCTGACGGTATTCGACAAAAGCAACTCCCTGAGCGTGGGTGATACCATTCAGCTGGAGGATGCAAAGCTCACAGTCGTGGGTGTATTGAACGACAGCCCGTTCAGTAGTACCGATTCCCCGATTGTTATCTGCACCGAAGAAACCTTCCATCAGCTGACCGGGCAAAACCGCTATGCGGTGATCGATATTCAACTAAAAGATACCACAGCAGACGCAGCCATTGCACAAATACACACCCTGCTGAGCGACACGTTAAACAAGCAGGTTGTTTTTTCCAACCGAATCGAAGGAAATCGGATGATACAAAGCACCTACTGGGCGTTTCATCTGGTGGTCTATGCGTTTCTCATCGTGATTGCAGGAATCACCATTCTGAACATCATCAACAGCATTTCCATGAGCGTGTCGGCACGAATGAAGCAGTATGGCATCCTGCGTGCCATCGGGATGGATGATGCACAGCTGAAACGCATGATCTCTGCCGAAGCTGGCACCTATGCGGTGTCCGGTCTTGTGGTGGGCATTGCGCTGGGTCTTGTGCTGAATCGGAAGCTGTATATCCTGCTCATCACCCATTATTTCGGTGCAGCGTGGCAGGTGCCGTGGGGGTGTCTTGCCGTGATTGTCGTAGTCGTGCTGGCGGCTGTGGTGCTGGCAGTATATAACCCGGTCAGGCGAATCCTCATGCAGCCCATTACTGCAACCATCAGTGAATTATAAGCCAGAACAACAGATGCCCACCAGCTTATGGCGAAAACCATAGGTCGGTGGGCATCTGATTTACGAAAAGAATGAAATGCTGTTCGCTGATTTTCCCATTGCAAACCGTTGTAAAATATGGTATTTGTCATATGCTTACATCCTTTCTTGATTTTTCCTGTTGCCTTGTGTAACCCTTTTGAATACACTTTCCGGGGGAAGAAAAAAGAGCCCGGAGAACCTTACCGATTTGGTAAGGTCCTCCGGGCTCTTTCTATATTTTCTCTGTTTTATCCGGGCGTAAGGGTACACTTTCCCCGCAAATCTTGATGTAAATTCAATAAAAATCAAATACTGCGCGTAATATCGTCAATCATGCGGTGATCTAAATAATAAAAGAAACCGCGCACATCAAATATCACTGATTGGTTTTCAACTTGTTCTGAAAAAACTTCGTGTTATACAGTTTCAGTGCTGCGGGAACATCCAACTGATTTTTGCAGAATCCCAGCGTCTTTTCACAGTTGTGACCCATATCTGCAATCAGCAACAATCCGGAAACAAAGGCGGCCATACCACTGTTAAGGAACAGCAGCGGATCGGCCATCTCCTGTGGGGTAGCAAGGCGTCCTGCGCCGCCGTTTTCTTTGACAAGATTATCCTGCCCGCCGGCCATTTTCTCAAATTCTTTTTTCATGCCGGTGTCGGTGGAGCCCGGCAGCAATGCATTCACACGGATCCCGCGCTTTCCAAGCTCCACGGCTTTCAGCGAGGTGTAGTAGTTCATTGCACGCTTGGAGAGGGTGTAGGCCATAACCCCCACGCCATCCTTAGGAGAAACTGATTTCATAAACGCAACCATTTCATCCCACGTCTTGCAGTCCATAACTTTCACATACTCTTTGCGCCATTTTTCCCACATCAGACCACCACAGCTTGTCACATAGGCAATGCTGCCGCCGGACGGAATGCGTTTTTCCAAATAGGTATCGGTCATGTACTTGTTTGCTATAAAATTCACTGTGAACGTCAGCCAGTAACTTGTCCGCGCCCCGGACAGACCCGCCACACCGAAGAATCGGTCAATCACCTGCGGCAAAACGCCAAAGGCCGCATCAATGCTTCCTTTATCGGACAAGTCTGTTTCAACAAAGGCTGACAAGCCCTCTATATCTGCTTTATTGCGATCCAGTGCGTATACCTGTGCGCCCAGTGCCACCAGTTTTTCACACAGTGCTTTGCCGATGCCGCTGGCGGCACCCGTTACAACGCAGACCTTATTTTGATAATCTTCCAGCATGGATTTGTTCCTTTCTCAATGAAACTTCGCGGCGGCCAACGACAGTGTTCCATAGCCCTTCATGCGGAAATAAATGGCACTGATTCCATTAGGGATTGCCAGTTCCGTTGTCTGCCATGTCCACTCGTTCCCTCTTGCCGCTGAAACCGTGCCTATCGGCTCACCATCCGCAGTGAGGAGTACGTCAAAGCCGCCATAATAGCACATACCACGCGTCTTGACCGATACTTTCGTGACATTCTGAAAATTCAGATATTTGAATCCAACTACCGTACCGGGAGTTAAATTGCAGATATATGCTTCCGGTTTACTTTCACTTTCCGGCATGACATCCGCGCCGTCCTGCGTGATGTACGGGAACGGATTCTGCCCGGCCTCGGCATTGACCTGCGGCGGCTGCGTCATATACAGGTTACAGGCGGCATAGGCGGGCAGTTCACGCAATTCGACAGCCGGCAAGGGAGCGCCGTTCGGTCCGCTTGTTGTGATTTCCACCTGCGGGATACGCCCGTCCGGCAAAATTTCAATCGGTTCCACCATGCCTTGACGGCAGAACATGCTGCTGTTCGTGTGGCGATGGTAGAACACATACCAGCGCCCATTTATCTGCTCGATACTGCCGTGGTTGTTGCCCGTAAAATACCGCGCCGTATCACACAAGCCTAAATCGGCATTATCTACCAGCGTGCCGCCATAAACAAAGCCGCGGCATGGGCTGTCACTGACAGCATAGCACAGTTCATGGCTCAACTCGGACGAGTAGATAAAATAGTACTTATCCCCCACTTTGCGGATGCTGCTTGCCTCGAAAAATGCGTGTCCCTCAAAGCCCGTTCCTTTTGCAGTCTGGGCACCGGGTACAACAGCCGGATATGTTTGCTCAACAGTCAGCATATCGGACGCAAGGCGATAACAGAGCGCCCCTGTGCGACCTGGCATCATCGGCGGGCAGAAGCCGCTGTATAGCCATGTGGTTTCCCCCTCGGTCAGCACACCGGGGTCAAATTGCTGCTCATCACCGGGGCGTGCGCCCAAAGTCGTGCCATCCGGGTAATGAACATCCCCGTAATAGGTATATTTCCCTGCGGGGGTATCACAGACAGCCACCGAGATGGCAGAGGTTTCGTTCAGCGCATAATAGAGATAGTAGCGTCCATCCGGACCGCAGGTCACATCGGGGGCGTACAGGCACTGGCGGCCATCCTCGTTATGGGCAGCTTCGGCGCGGGTGTAGATGATGCCCTCGTACTGCCAATCGGTCAAGTCATCCACCGGGGCTGACCAGCATACATAGTCGTTCTGGCAAAAAGCATAGCCGGCAAAGCGGTCATGGCTGCCGTAGATATAGACACGTTTGCCAAACACATGCGGTTCACCGTCCGGCACATACTCCCAGCTTGGGAGATACGGGTTCATTCCGTGATTTTTCATAATTTTCTCCTCATTCAGCGCTCAAATGCAGGATTGCCGGAGCGCAGCCGTCGGCAGTAAAGGTCACAGTCACAGGTCCGGTCTTTTCCGTGCTGCGCAGGACAGCCTGTAAATGACCCTGCCAGCTCTTATGGTGGTGTTGGTCGTAATGCTCAGCGTTTTTATAAGCGGCGCTGCCGTAGCCTTGCAAAGATGCTGCACCGACCACCTCGATTTTCACATCATAGTCGGGCAGCAGTTTGACGGTGCCGTTTTTATCTGTTACATAAACATCCGCAAAGCAGAAATCCTGTCCGCCCGCGCGCAAAATGTTCTTATCGGTCTTGACGGTCAGCACGGTTTCGGCATCGGCTGTGCGCACCGAAGTGCGGTAGATTTCATGCCCGTCCGCATCATAGCCAACACCCACGAGTTCACCCGGTTCATAAATGCAGGGAATCTTGGCAAAGTAGTCTTTCACCTGTGCCTTGCCCGCGCTCTTGCCGTTCACAAAAATTTCCACACTGTCAGCATCCGTGTAGGCATCTACAAAAGTCCGTTTTCCCTCATATCCTTCATAAGTCCAGCCGTCTACCGTATCGGTCCAGCGGTAACTTGTGGCAATAGGGGGCTTTCCGTTATGAACAGGCGGCTGGCTGGCAAGGTACAGCGCGTGTACAGGCTTGTCTAAAAAGCCGCCCCAAATAAACTCATAACGATGCAGCGACGGCTCTGCCTGCCCTGTCAAATCCAGCACGCCGCCGTGGTTTGTGACCCACGGGTAGCTTTTGTGTTCCTCGTTTTCCTCATACAGAAGATCCAGATGCACTTGGCCGCGGTAGCAAAGCTCGTCGGGCAGCTGAACAGCAGCCATGTGGACAGCCACAGGAACAGCATAAAAATCTCATACGGGCGACCCTTGCCCCAGCGGGTTTGCGTGCGGTCGACAATAAAGCCCGCAACTACATCGGTAAAGCTGTCAAAAATTTTGCTGACCATGAACAGTGTGCCCACCAGAGCAGGGGCAAGCTGCAGTACATCGGTACAATAGAACGTGGCATAGCCAAGCATCAGGGTGGACAATGCTACGGAACAGGAACTGGAGTTCCACAAAAGCAGCTTGCCCAAACCGACTTTTTCGGCCTTGCGCTGCTGCTTGCGCGCCAGCTTTTCTTCTTTTGTCATAATGATTTCTCCTTCAACTTGTGTGGTAGAGGCTTACCGTGTCAATCGATTGTGGTCTTATTGTATCAGAGGATTCGTCATCTTAACAGGCAAAAATTGGCGCAAGAGAAATATATTTGGCTTCGTTTGCCGGAAAACGCCAATTATCTTCTGCAAACGCTAAATAGCTATTTCTAATGTGGCTGCGTTCTGCTATAATACCGGTAGTAGAAATGCAAAAGGAGGTCTCGCAGTGGACCATGTCTTCACTATCGCCGAAGAACGGCTCAATTTGTTTGCCCGCATGGCGAACAGCGCTTGCGGACTGAGCTTATGGTGCTTTGGGATGAAAAAACAGCTGTACACCTGCACCTGCCCGGCTGAGAAGGAGTTCCGTTTATTTCTGGATTTAGGGCAGTGCCTCGACTATGCTATTGCTCATGGTCCCGAAAGCCATGCTCCCATTTTGATGAGCGACCCTATCGGTATGCTTTGGGTCGCTGAGTGCGTATGGCACGGCGATGATGCCGGCTATCTGGTAATATTGGGACCCGTGTTTGATGCCGCAGCTTCTTGGCAGACTCTTCAAAATTGCTTGCGCGGTATGAATCTGTCGGTGTCCTTGACTGCAACCATTATGGAAAAATTGGAACAGGTTCCGATTTTGCCTTTATCTACGCTGCATCAATATATCAAAATGCTGCATTGGGTTCTCTATGAGGAAACTCTGGATGTAGGGAGTATCCGTCTGCAAAATCGAAGCAACATAATTCCCGATAAGGAAGAGTCCCCCTACCCTTGGGATCCGGACCGTGCCCGCGTGGTGGAAGCACAAATCATGCAGCGAATCCGCGAGGGAGACATTTACTATCCGGATAATCATAAAGGCATGGAACGTTTTGCTGATAAAGATTCCTATAATTTGGGCAATCCCCTGAGGGAAAGCAAAGATACCGCTATTATTTTCACGGCGCTTTGTGCCCGTGCTGCCATGGAGGGCGGGCTTTCCCCCCGCATTGCGAAACAGCTGGAGGTGCAGTACATCCGTGCTATTGAACAATGTACCGACGTAGGGCTGATTGAAGTCAACAGCGCAATGGTATCGGACTTCGTTCACCGCGTCCACGACTGCCGCATGAATCCGGCTCTATCCGATGCTGTTCAGGAGATTTGTGCCTATGTGCATAGCCATCTGACCGATAACATTTTGCTGGATGACATAGCCGCTGCGGTGGGTTACACTTCCTACTATCTGACAAAGAAATTTTACCGCGAGACAGGACAGCGGATGACAGATTACATCAATCACGCCAAAATACAATACGCTTGTGTTCAATTAACAGGAACAGACAAAACGCTGCAACAAATCAGTGAGGAACTGCATTATAGTTCCCGCAGCTATTTTACCGCCGTATTCCGCAAGGTAATAGGATGCAGCCCCACGGAGTACCGCAATAACGGAGGAAACAAACCATGACCTTGACCAGCCATACAGATTTTGCCGCTTTTCTGGAGGCGGTACAGCAATGCCGTGGGGAGGTACTGTTTTGTACCCGGGAAGGCGACAAGCTGAATCTGAAATCCACCCTGTCCAAATATCTGTTCGCCGCGTTAGCCGGGAACGAGGAACTGCTGAGAAAGGGAAAAATCGTGTGCCAGTTTCCACAGGACGAGGAAAAATTGACACACATCCTTTCCGCCTCGATGTAAAAGCAAACAGAGAATAAAGGCAGCACCGCACAATTCCCGCCTTACGGCTTAAGCAGCGCTTCGGCACTTAGAATTATGCGGTATTGCCTTAGAATTATGCAGTATTGCCTAAAAAATGGCGTTTGCGTATTTTGTTTGGCTTTTTTACCAAAGAAAGTCGAATTAGTATACGTAAACGCCATTTATTTTGTTTTCTGCGCGGAAGCAGCACTTTATACTGTAGGGTATACAATACAGAAAGATGGGTGCCTCCTATGAATCTCTATGCCCTTTCCGTGAATCATCGTGTGAACCCTCTCGGCATCAACTCTGCCGAGCAGCCCTATTTCGGTTGGAAACTGAAAAGTGAAAAGCCGAACACAATGCAAGCCGCCTATCGCTTACGGATCTATGCAGACGATACGGTTTGCTTCGACAGTGGGCGGGTGGAAACAGCATGCAACGCTTTTGTTTGCGGTCCCGATCTTCTGCGACCGCAAACCTTCTACCGCTGGGCAGTGACTGTATGGGATAATCATGGCGAAAATACCACCGCCGAAAGCAGCTTTGAAACCTCGCTGTCTTCCAAGGAATGGAAAGCCGATTGGATGCGCACACCCCGCGCCTATGTGCAGCGCAAAAAAGGGTTCGGCACACAGCCGCCGGCCACGCTGTTTCGTCGCGCGTTTACTCTTAGCGCTGCACCCCGCCGTGCGCGGCTATATGCCACCTGCCTTGGAGTTTACCGCCTGACCGTAAACGGAAAACGCCCCGATATGCGGGAGTTTGCCCCGGAACACACATCTTACAAGGGTTTGTTGTGCTTTCAGACTTACGATTTAACGGCACTTTTGCATATCGGCGAAAATGTACTGGGCATGGAAGTCGGCGACGGCTGGTATTGCTGCCCGCAGACGCAGCCGCCCATCGATGGCTTGCAGCCCGACCATACGGTGTTGTTCCAACTTGAAATTGAAAATGCCGATGGCACACACACCCGTATTTGCTCCGACGAAGGCGTGCTGACACACGAGAGCGCTGTGCGTGCCTCGGATATTTTTGATGGAGAACTCTATGACGCGCGTCTGGCTTTGCCCGGCTGGGATATGCCCGGTTTTACTGCTGCTGACTGGCTGCCCGCTGTCAAAGATACAAAGCAGAGCGATTCCGTTTTATACCCGCAGTTTGACGACCCGGTGATCTGCGTAAAAGAATTGCCCGCACAGTGTGTTTATACCAGCCCCAAGGGCGAGACAATCGTGGATTTTGGACAGGTCGTCGCAGGTCGCGCCCGTGTGACTGTGGATTTGCCGACAGGTGCCGCAGTGACGTTAGAACATTTTGAAGCAGTTGACGCAAAGGGAAACTATTTCAACAACATCGACAGTGCAATGGGCGTAACCGAGCAAAAAGACGTGTTCATTTCCAACGGTACGCCGCAAAAATTTGAGGCGCGGTTCACTTTTCACGGATTCCGTTATCTGCGTGTCAGCGGGGTGGAAAATCCGATTGCCGCGCAATTTGTGGCTGTCGTTCTTTCTACCGAAAAAGCAAATGCCGGAACCTTTGAATGTTCCAATGCAGATTTAAACCGCTTATACCAAAACACTCGCTGGAGCCAGTGTGCGAATATGCTGTCCATTCCCACCGACTGTCCCCAACGCGAAAAGGCGGGATGGACCGGCGATATCTCATTGTATGCCAAAACCGCCTTGCTGAATGAGGATGTCACGCCGTTTCTGACCCAGTGGCTGCGATCCCTGTGTGTGGACCAGCGCGAAAACGGCTCGATTCCCTTTACGGTTCCGGATGTGTCTATCTACCACTATGCCGGCATTCAGATGGGGGAGCAAACCGGATGCGGCGGTCCCGTGTGCAGTGCCGGTTGGGGTGATGCTGCCGTGACGGTGCCGATGGCCATGTACGAAGTTACCGGCAATATCCGCATCCTTGAAAAGCAGTATGACAGCATGAAGGGCTGGTGCGACTATGTTATCAGCCGTGCCCGTATTCACGCACCGAACAGCACCCTGCCCGATGAAGTGGAAGAACATCTGTGGGACACCGGATTCCAGTTTGGTGAGTGGCTGGTGCCCAGCCTTGCCGGAGCACCTCAAGAGCAGTTATTCACCACAATGGCTACAACTTCTGCCTATACAACGCCGATTTTCGGCTGGCTGGTCGTCCACAAAATGGCACAGGCTGCCGCCGTTTTAGGGCGCGAAGAGGATGCTGTTCGGTATCAGGAAGAAGCCGACAAGATGAAACACGCGATCCGGGCAGCACTTATTACGGCAGACGGTGTTTTAAGGTATGAACGGCAGGGTGCTTATGTGCTGATGTTGGTCTTTGGGCTTGTGCCGGATGCATGGGTGGACAAATTCGGTACAAAGCTGGCAGAAATCATTCACGCAAACGGCGACCGCCTTGACACAGGATTTTTGCCCACGCCCTATTTGCTGGATGCGCTCTGCATCGGCGGGCAGCGCGAACTCGCCTATACGCTTTTGTACCAGACAGAGTCTCCGTCGTGGCTGGCACAGGTAAAGCGCGGTGCCACTACAATTTGGGAAAGCTGGGAGATGTATCAGCCCGATGGAACGCCTAAAAAAGAGAGCTTCAATCATTATACCTACGGCACGGTAGACGATTGGATGTTCCGCACCATCGGCGGCATAGACCAAGAGGATACAGGCTATCGGCGGCTTATGATTCATCCTCAGCCGGACAAAAGCTTGACGTGGGCCAAGCGTAGCTTTGAAACGGAGAATGGAACCGTATATGTGTCTTGGAAACGTGAAGGCGGACAATTCATCTTAACCGCCGACATTCCCTGTAATACCACCGCCAGAATCATTTTGCCGGATGGCACACAGCATACGGTCGGCAGCGGTCACTATACATTTAATTGTTAAGGCAGCACCGCACGGTAACCACGGTGCACCCGCCCTGCGCGTGACGCCGGAGGTGTCTGACGATTTGCACAGTGCCGCCGTCACGGTGGAAGCCGCCTGTGAGAACAGCCCCGACGGCACCGAAGTTCTGTTTGCCATCGAGGGCGTCGGGGAACAGACCGCCGCCTTGCATGCCGCCCGCCATGATCCAACAGCTGAACGCCGCATTGAATAAAATCAAGAAAGAGGGATGAGCCATGAAGAAGGTTACGCTTTCACTTGATAGCTCGTTAAAAGAGATTTTTACCTACGAGGAAAGCCGCACAGTGTTTGACAAATTCCTGCCCGGTATGCGCACGATGGCAGAAAAGCAGCCCGCAGCGCTGGGCTTCTCCGTTCGTAAAATCATACAATTTTCGGGCGGAGCCATCCCCGACGAAGTTGCCGACGCGCTGGACGCAGCCCTGTGTGCGCTCGAACTGTACAGTGCCGAGCCGGAAATGTCCGACATGCCGCTGACCCCCGACGGGGCTGAGGTCGTGCCGGAACCGCCCCGTGACGCCATCTACCCCGGCAAGGTCTGGCGCGACACCAACGGCCGCCGCATCCAAGCCCACGGCGGCGCGCTGTATTACGAGGACGGCGTCTACTACTGGTATGGCGAAAACAAGGATCACACCGACGGCAAATGCCCGGTCTGGACATGGGGAATGCGCGCCTACCGATCCACCGACTTGTGTAACTGGGAAGATTTGGGCTTGTTCATCCAGCCCGACCTGACCGACAAGGACGCGCCGCTGTATCCCACGTCCCGCGCTGACCGCCCGCACATTGTCAAATGCGCGTACACGGGCAAGTATGTCTGTTGGATCAAGCATTGCGGTGACGATGCCTGCTTTACGATCTTGCAGGCCGACAAATTCTTAGGCCCCTATGAAATTGTCAAAGCCCACTACCGCCCGTTTGGCTGCGAGGTCGGTGACTTTGACATTGCCGTTTGCGGCGATACGGCATATCTCTATATGGACGCAAACCACAACGGTCAGCTGACGATGCGCCTGACGCGGGACTTTTTGGAGGCGGAAGAAAAAATCTGCTGGCAGTACGAGGGTCTGCACGCGCCGTTCAGCCGCGAAGCGCCGGCTGTGTTTGAGCATGGCGGCAAGTGGTATATGCTGACCTCCGGCATGACCGGGTATGTGCCGAACAAGAGCGACAGCGCCGTGTCCGACGCGCCCGACCGGCCGTTTGTGAGCATCGGTGACCCGCACGCAGATGACGCGAGCCATGCGTCCTTCAACAGCCAAATCTCGCAGGTGTTCAAAGTTCCCGGTAAGCGCGACCTCTACATTGCGCTGGCTGACCGCTGGGTGCCGGACTACCCCGTGGATGCCAAACTGGCTGATCTGCTGGAGCGCTGCACCGCACAACGCTTTGACCCCGAACACTACAAGGCAACGTCCGAAGAAATGCAAACCATGATGCAAAGCCCGATGCTGACCAGCGCCAATACTTCCCGCGCCAATTATGTCTGGCTGCCCATCACGTTTGAGGAAGGCAAGCCGAAGATCTACTGGCGCGACAGCTGGAAATTGAGCGATTTTGAATAAGGAGTTTTGTATGCGCAGCACATTGAATTTCAATTCCCATTGGCAGTTCACAAAACCCGGCGCGGCACCGGTGGCTGTGACCCTGCCCCACACATGGAACGCCGCCGACGGCACCGACGGCGGCAACGATTACTTCCGCGGGACCTGCACCTATACCAAGGAATTCGCCGCCCCCGCACACGCCGACGATGAGGAGGTCTGGCTGGAATTTGAGGGTGCCGCCATGACGGCAGTCGTCACCTTGAACGACCAGGAGCTAACGCGCCACGCGGGCGGCTATTCTACTTTCCGCGTCAACCTGACCCCCGCGCTGGCTGCGCAGAACACGCTGACTGTGACCGTGGACAACAGTGCCAACCGCACGGTCTACCCGCAGAAAGCGGACTTTACCTTCTATGGCGGGCTGTACCGCGATGTACATATCCTTATTGTACCGCACAGTCACTTTGCGTTGGATAACCACGGCGCGCCCGCCCTGCGCGTGACGCCGGAGGTGTCTGACGACCTGCACAGTGCCGCCGTCACGGTGGAAGCCGCCTGCGAGAACACCCCCGACGGCACCGAGGTGCTGTTTGCCATCGAGGGTGTCGGGGAACAGACCGCCGCCGTGCAGGACGGCAAGGCTGTGACCGTGTTCCACATGGAAAACGTCCACCTGTGGGACGGCGTGGCGGACCCGTATCTGTACAGCATCGCCGCTTCTCTGCCCGGCGGTGACGCCGTGGCGGTACACTTCGGCTGTCGCAAAATCGCGTTCAAGCCGGATACAGGCTTCTGGCTCAACGGCAGAAATGTCCGCCTTGTGGGCGCGGCGCGGCATCAGGACCGCGCAGGGATCGGCAATGCGCTGACCGCCGCTGAACATGAGGAGGATATGCAGATTTTGCGGGATATGGGCGCCAACACCGTGCGCCTTGCCCACTACCAGCACGCGCAGTATTTCTACGATCTATGCGATAAGTACGGTCTTGTCGCGTGGGCAGAGATCCCCTACATCACCGAGCATATGCCCGAAGCCACCGCCAACACGCTGAGCCAAATGGAAGAACTGGTGCTGCAAAACTACAACCATCCGTCCATTATCTGCTGGGGCTTATCCAATGAGATTACCGTCACCACCGGCGTGACAGAAAACTTGACGGCGAACCATCGTCTTTTGAACGACCTCTGCCATCGCCTGGACGCCACCCGCCCCACCACAATGGCGCACGCTTTTATGTTGGACCCCAACGACCCATTTGTGCAGCTGCCCGATATTTGCAGTTATAATCTCTACTACGGCTGGTACTTGGGTGAATTGCAGCAGAACGATGAATTTTTTGACACATTCCACAAAAACCACCCCGACCGCGTCATCGGTCTGTCGGAGTTCGGCGCGGACGCAAACCCCGCCTACCAGAGCGCCCGCCCGGAGCGCGGCGACTGGTCGGAAAGCTACCAAGCCGTCTACCACGAGCATATGCTCAAAATGTGGTCGGAGCGCCCCTACATCTGGGCGATGCACGTCTGGAACGGCTTCGACTTCGGCGCGGATGGTCGCGGTGAGGGCGGCAAGCCCGGTCAAAACCAGAAGGGTCTTGTGACCTTCGACCGCAAGACGAAGAAGGACGCTTACTTTATCTATAAGGCATATTTGAGCAGCGATCCGTTTGTGCATCTCTGCGGACGTCGCTACGTCCACCGCGCGGAGAGCCAGACCGAAATCAAGGTCTACTCCAACCAGCCCCGCGTTACGCTGTTTGTGGACGGCAAAGAGTTTGCCGCGCAGGACGGTGACAAGATTTTTAAGTTTATCGTGCCCATCTCCGGCACGCACGAAATCAAGGCCGTGGCGGGCGGCTACACCGACTGCATGACGATCACGAAGGCAGACAAGCCCGACCCGACCTACCGCGCCGAGGGGCAAGTCGAAAACTGGTTCGATAAGCCGGAAGAGCTTATGAAAGAGGGCTATTACTCCATTATGGACTCAATGGAGACTCTGCAGAAATCTCCTGCTGCCAACAAACTTCTTTCTTCCCTTATGGTTAAGGCATCCAACGCCTATGGGGATGTTGCAAAAAATGTAAAAATACCGCCGGAGATGGAACGTCAGATGGCACGCACATCTTTGCGCTCCATTCTGAAGCAGGTCGCAAAGTCCATCACCCCCGCAGATGTGCAACAGTTGAATGCGGCACTCAATAAAATCAAAAAAGAGAGCTGATCCATGCGTGAAGTCGAACTTTCTCTAAATGGCACCCTGCGTGAGATTTTCTCTTTTGGGGAAAGCCGTGCCGCGTTTGATCGGTTTCTGCCCAGTATGTGTGTCATGGCAGAAGCGCAGCGTTACCGCCCCCTTTTGGCATAAAGTCGATGATTTTGACATTGCCCTTGACGGCACAACGGCGGTTCATGTCTATATGGGTGCTGACCATACGAAAGCGACAGCGCCGTTTCCGATGCGCCGGATGCGCCGTTTTTCAGTATCTGTGACCGCATGTAAATGATGCAAGCTGTGCATCGTTCAACAGCCAAATCTCACAGGTTTTCAAAGTTCCTCTCAAGCAAGACTAGTATATTGCATTAGCTGACCTCTGGGTACCGGATTACCCTGTTGACGCAAAGCTGGCTGATACGCTGGAGCGCTGCGCAAAGTTTTGACCCGGAGCATTATAAGACAGCCTCGGAAGAAATGCAGAGTATGATGAACAGTCCCCTGCCGGACAGCGCCAACACTTCCCTGCCAATTACGTCTGGCTGCCCACCACGTTTGTGGACGGCAAACCAAAGATTTGCTGGCTCGATAGCTAGGAAGTGAGTAATTTCAATTGAACAACGCCTATCATTGATTTCTATGATAGACTTAGTGATGAGCTCTCTGAAATCATTTTAGATTATCTCCATTTTGACCACTACTGTGCAGAGGAACTGCAAAACACCGAAAAAGCCTGTTGTGACAACCAACAATGGGCTTTTTCTTGTTTTGGCGGTAAATGTGCAGAACCAACAAAATTTACGTTTCCGCGTCTGTTTACGCCGCCTTGTCGTAGTTCTCCGACGCCAGGTGCCGGGGGTTCGAATCCCTTCGGTCGCACCAAGAGCAGCACCTTATGGGGTGCTACCCTTTTTGTTTTGCACAGATTTTATGGGGCAGTAAAAGAAGGGATTCGAACAGCCCGTGCCCCGCGCTTTGCGTCCCGCGGGGCAGAAACGCCCCAGTGGGGCGTTTCTAGGGCGCGGCTCGGCGAATCCCTTCGGGCACACTCAAAAACTTCATTGCAATGTGTTTTTGCAATGAGGTTTTTTCTTTAATGTTATTCTGGTTTTAGAATCATTTTAGCCGCATATCATCTGCCGCATCCGTGTACTGACCTTTTGCCAGCCGTTCGTTTCTCAGCCGATTTATGGTGATTCGCATAAGGCTAATTTCTTCTATGGAGAACGTTGCTCCTTTATCGGCTGGGAGAGAATCGATTTTCAGTATCAGACTTCCCACTTCTTTACAGTCTGTACCGATGGCACGTCTGCTTTTGCATCATACATCCCAGTGCATCCTACACAGCAGAAGAAACGTTATTATTCCCGGGAACCTATTGAAGCAACAACTGCTATGCAGGCCTAAAATTCCCGCATAGCAGTTATTTTTTATTCTATATGTTTTCTAAGGTGTATTTGAAAACAAAGAAAATGACGGATATTTCGCAAACACAAGCAGAATTTAAGGCAAAGAGCCGCAGGAATCCTTTGTGGATTCCAAGGCTTTTTAACGCAAAATTCCGCTGCGTTTGTAGAAATAGACGATATTTTCGACTTTTCAGATACCCCCTAATTTATTGAATTTCAAACTTATCCTTTACCAAATCTGCCCTCAACGCAATCATATCCGCACCATGTTTCCAGCAGATGCTCAGCACCGGTGCACTCCACGTAGTCGTGATCTCAGCATCCGAGTGGAATGCCGGGTGCGTTTTGCGCAGACGCAGTAGATCCAGCTGGCGCTGGACTACATCACGCTGCAATGCTGTGTTGATCTGTTCCGCATTCAGGTTGGTTCGGTTAATCTCCTTGTGGCCGCCCGCACCGGCATGGCGCACGGCCTCCACATCGTTCTTTCCAGCAAACAGATCAAGATACCACACCTGTGGTTTGCCGGGCATGAAGAGTTGAATCGCACGGGCCAGCAGCATCTTGTCATCATCAGCACCAAGGGCGCTGTAATAAGTAGCGTTGACCTGGTAGTAAATATTTTTCTGTCCGTGCAGATCTTTCACCATACCGCCGCGCGCTACAATAGTTCCGATCAGGCTCTGAATGCGCTCCTCCGGCAGCAGTCCTTTCAAATCCAGCAGCGGAATGCCATCATGGCAGCCCAGCATATTTACGGTGTGGATCTGATGATCGCGCAATTCATCAGCCCAAGCGGCCAGGTAACTGCCATCCTTATTTTCAATGGCATCCAACACCAGCCCCGGCAGGAAGAAATCATAGGTCATGTAGCCTTTATCTGCCACTGTCTGGTAAATTTTTTCGCTGTAAGATGCATGAATTTCCGGCAGCAGCTGCAAACCATATTCATCCGCCAGTACCTTTACTTTGTCCAGCAGCTCCCAAGTAGCCGGGTCGTTCAAAAAGTTTTTCTCTCCCGGTTCCTTGGGGGCATAGGCAAAGGCATCCAGCCGCACAATGGATGCTCCATATCCAGCCAATGTCTGCAGGGTATTGCGGTAGAACTCCCACACTATGGGGCTTTTTATGTTCAAGTCCATCTGCCCCAGGTATTCACGGTGTTCCTCCAGCCAATTGATCACAACAGATTTGCAGGCTGCATATTTACCAAAGTTGATTTCATCCGGCTTTTGGCCCGCATTCAATGCTGCAGTCAGCATTGAATGCAACCGCACAGCAGCTGAATACTGTAAGCCGGAAATCTGCATCAGTTGCTGCACCGTGGGGCGCAGATAATCCACCTGCTGGTAGAATGTATTCCAATACGGCTCCTCGGTGCCGTCCGGCATGCGTGCCATCAGGATGGGTAGACCCGGCTTGCGGAAGAACATTTTTTCCAGGTATTTTGCTTCCGGTTGGATATATCCTTGCTCCGTCATGGAGCCACACCCTTGCCAGAAATCATTCCAGTTAATAAAAAAGTCTCGGTAGACAGAGTTTTTTCCGTTTTTTAACAGGTCCTGGAACTGTGGCGAAAGCACCGAAGCATGGTTCAGGATAAAATCCAGTTTAAGCTTTAACCCCAGCGCCTTTAGCCCCTCCATATCCTGCGGGCCAGCAAGTTCCTGGTTCAGGGTATAGTCAATAACTGAAAAACCACGGTCCAGATCGGTGTTGAACACGCTGGGCAAGATGTAGAACGAACCGAACACATTCTCAAATTCCGGCCGGGCCAGCAATTGCACAATGTCATGCAGGGTGCCGCCCATACTGTCCGGGTAGGCATTCAGCATGGGGGAAATATCAAGTTTCATTTCCGGATTCCTCCAATCTGTTCAGCTCACAGCCAGCTTGCAGTATTCCGACCAGCTCAACACTTTACCCTCGCGTGAAAGGATAATTTTTGCCTTGTGCGCCTGAGATTCCAGCAGCCGCTGCTCAATTTGCAGCACCATAGTAACAAACGGGCTGTCAGCTGCACCATCCCTCGCACGGCTAACCCGGTAGGTCATAGTTTCTTGCGGGGTGCTGTACAAAAACACCGGCAAGTCCACTCCGCAGTAAAAATCACTGTTGCCATGGGTCCATTCCACAATCAAGACTTTCACCTGGCTGAAATCCACTTTATCATACCACAGAGCGGCTTCATCGCGCCCCATGCGCTTGAGCCAGATGGCATCTATACCATTTTTAAACCGAGCCAGAGTCTGCCCCAGTTCGTCAAAGTCCTGCTCGCTGGGGGTCCCCAGATATCCAGCCAGTGCTTTGCGCCCCTCGGCCTGGTACACAGCCAGCCAAGGTACATCAGCGCACAAAGTGGGATCTGCATCCCGCTGTTCGATTTGCCAGGTGTGCAGTTGCTGCCACACATCCGGGTTCAGCAGTGCCCCACTTGTCAGGCCGTGCATGCCTCCCTGACGGAAAATCCGCAGCCGCTCGGCATCGTTCAGCGCCGGATAACGGCGGGGATAGTTATCCCCACTGAGTACATAACTGCCGATACCGATCTGCTTAAAATAATAGCCCAGCAATGCCGCCGCACCTGTTTTACCGGAACCAGACCCACCGCACACGGTAATCACTGCACGGCCATAGGGGTTGCGAGCACAGATCTCTGCCAGCTGCGGCAGCAGCAGCGGGAAAATTGCATCCGCCTTGGTGCGGTGTGCTTCACTGATATGCACTGCATCGCCGGGCATATCACCCTGAGGCATATCTGCTGCCTTTTGGGGCAGCGTTGGGGGGGTCCAGTCCTTTTGCGCAGCCTGCAACAAGCTGCACACCTGTTTGCTTTGTTCTGTCATGGTCGCTTTTTCCTTTTATGTCTGCGGCAAAAATTCTGCGCGGGCGGCGGTTTCTTCTGGCCGCATGGCGTCAAAGCCGCCCACAGTGTTTTCGTGGGTAATGGCCACACCTGTACGGTCAAACGTAAAATGCACCGTCACTTCAAAACAGGTTTCCACCCAGCGCGCTGCCACGGCGAACGTATTTTTCTGCTCCCACCAACCGGCTAGTTCTACCCGGCTGGTGGGGCTGCTCTGCAGCGGCAGAATGTTCTGGCGGCGGGTGCCATCAGTACCAATGATCAGCTGCTTTTGGGTCCCACCCTGCGTAAAATGCAGCACCGCATGGTCATCCGCAAAAGTAAATTCTGCGGTTTCGATCGCCTGTTCTCCGGCCGCACCGCTCAGGCTGCCCATGCCCTCATTCCAAAGGCGCAGACGCCCCTTGGTTACAGCAAACATCTTGCCATTTATGGTACTACGCAATGGGCTAAACGGGGCAAATACCGGTGCCGCGATTGCCAAATGACGCATCCGCGTTGCCAAGCGGGCCGCTTGCTCAGGGTTTTCTTCCACATGTTGCACTGCTTTTACGCGGTCCAGGTAGGCCCACAATGTATCCAGTGTTTTTTGTGCCCAGTGGGCGCCGGTAGCGGTCTCATTCAAAGATATCTGCATATCCAAGTCGGGAATCACCACACTGAACTGCCCCATGGCACCGTCTGCACGGTAAACACCTTTAGGCTGGCACAGCCATATCTGGAACCCGTACCCCAAAAAGTTATCGCTCGCTTCAGGGTTGCCGATAGCCTCCGTGGCCGATTCATTTTGTAAGCTGACTGCTTTATGCGCGTAATCCTCCGAAAGAATGCGTTCTCCGTTCCACATACCGTCATCGGCATACAGCTTCATCAGGCGCAGGTTATCCTCAGTAGTAGCAAACAGGCCACCGCCGCCCACTTCCATGCCATCCGGCATCGTCATCCAGCGCAGGTTAGCGGCATCAATGCCAATTTTATCAAACAGGCGCGGGGTCAGATAATCCTGCAGACCCAGCCCTGTCACTTTGCGAACCATAGCCCCCAGCAGCGTAGAACCCATGGAGTTATACATGTAAGTCGTGCCCGGTTCATGCAGCACAGGCGTTGCCAAAAAGCTGCGGATCCAGTGTTCATCCGCCGGGGACATGGTATCCATACCGCAGCCCATGCAGAGCACATCCCGTACCGTCATTTTTTTCAGGTTCTCGCTGGGTTTTTCTGGCGCTTCATCTGGGAAAATATCAATCACTTTATCATCAAGGTGCAACAGCCCTTCGGTGCAGGCAATGCCAACCGCTGTGGCCGCATAGGTCTTGCTTAAGGATTGCAGCCCGTGCCGCACACCGGGGCCATAAGGGGCCCACCACCCTTCGGCACATACTTTGCCATGCCGCATAATCATCAGGCCGTGCATCTCAGTAAAGCCGCTTTCCAGCTCGTCCAGCAACCATTCAATATCTTCGCTGCGTAGCCCCACTGCTTCGGGGGTGGTGCGCTCAAACTCTCTGCGTTTCATCGTCAACCTCCTGTTTTTTGGCATTCAACATCCAGGGCACTGCCTTTTTGATTTCCTGGTCCCAGAACTGCCAGCTATGTGCGCCCGGCCCCTGGAACCAGGTCACATCCGCACCAAGTCCTTCCAGTTCCTTGCGCATAACAGTGTTATTGGGGAAAAGCGAATCCTCCGTTCCACAGGCAAGGTACAGCCGGGGCAATGTGCCCGTCTGTTTGGCCTTTTGGGCCCAATATAGCGGGTCTCGCGGACCGCCTGCCAAGGCATCCAGGTCACCGAACACACGGCGGTAATAGCCATAGTTGCCCACCCCGCTGGGGATCACAGCACCCGGCTTCATTCCTGCAATGTCCTGAATGATAAAAGCGGAGGAAAAACACGCCGCAGCGCTGAACGTTTCACTGAACTTGCAGGCGTTCAGCAAGGTACCGAACCCTCCCATCGAAAGCCCAGCCATCCAGGTGTGCTCCCTATCCCGGCACAGCGGGAACGCGGCACGGGTCAGCTCCACCAGTTCCTGACCAACAAAAGTGCTGTATAAAAATCCAGCTTCGGTATCATCCTCATAAAAGCTGTTTTCCCCACTGGGCATTACCACGGCAATGCCGTACTGGCGGGAAAGCTCGGCAATACAGCTGCCGTGCAGCCAGTCCTCGCTGCGGCCTGTATAGCCGTGCAGCAGGTACAACGTGGGGAACGGTCCCTCCTGCGGCTGGGGTTCCACCAGATCCTCAATCGGCAGGCAGATGTCCACATCCACCAGCCGCATCAAACATTTGGAAAAAAACTCCGCATGGAAAATCGCCATTCCAGTCCAGCCCCCTTTTACAGATAAACAAACGGTTCTTTTGCATCAATAAAGATTACCGGGCAGCAGTGATCAATCAGATCCGGCAGCCAGGTTACCATATATTCCATTCCGGCTTCCTCGCTGCGCTCATGGCCAAGTTTGATCATGGCCTTGTTCTGCCCCAGCTGCATGGCATCCCGGATGTACGCACAGGTGGTCCATTCTGTCACATCCCCACACAGCATCACATCGGCGTGGGTTTGCTCCATGGCCTGCATCGGCATCTCTTCCACGCCAAGGCCCAGGCTGCCGCCGCCCACCAAAATCAACACTTTGTTTACCGGCATTTCCGGATCACCTATGGTTTGCAGGGTGGTCATATCCAGCTTGCGCTTTAAGTCTGCGGCCAGGTCTGCCAGCGTGGTTTGGGGGATTTCGTACAGCCAAGGGGCTTTCTGGCCGGGCACCAGGTATTGGTTCCAGCCCAGCTTGTCCGCTACGCCCCAATAAATGCGGTCCCCTGCCGCGGCGTGCATATGGTCATGGTAACGCCAGATCGTCATACCCGTCTCATCGATCAGGCGGCGTTTGGCAAGGTAGGTCGAATCTTCCGCACACCAGTCCGGTACATCGCGGCCGGTGAACCAGGTGGGTTCGTGCGTAATGATAAAGTTCACACCTTTGGCAGCAGCTTCGCGGATCACCTCTACCGTTGCCATAAATGTAACGGCAATTTCCTTAACTTCCTGCTGAGGGTCGCCGGTCATCAGCTGGTCGCAGGTAGGGGCAATACGAGTTTCGCCGGTGGAATCCGTCAGGACACGATCAATTACTTCCTGAATTTTCATGATTTTGTCTCCTTTAGCCTTTGACTGCGCCCATAATAACGCCCTTGGTCAGGTACTTTTGCAGGAACGGGTAGATGACCACAATGGGCAGTACACCTACAACAGCCAGCGCCATGCGGATACCGGTGCTGGGCAGGGAAGCCATGCCGCTGCCCACCATCGCCGCAGCGTTGCCACTGGAAAGGAACTGGATGTTGTTCATCATGCGCACCAAAAAGTTCTGAATACCGTAATATACCGGGTCATCCACATAGTAAAGGGCATTGATCCAGTCATTCCAGTAAGCCAGGCCGGTGAACAGGCCAACCGTCACATTGACCGGTACGCTCAGCGGCACCATGATTTTCCAGAAGGTTTTCAGCTCACTGGCTCCGTCGATCTCGGCAGCTTCGACCAGCTCAAAGGGGATGCTGTTTTTGTAGTAGTTGCGTACCAGCATGATGTTCATGGCGTTCATCAGCAGGTTGGGCAGCAGCAGGGCAAAGTAGGTGTTCTTGATGTGAAAAATCTGGGTCCACATAATGTAGCTGGAAACAATACCGCCATTGAACAGCATGGTAAAGAACACAAAGAACGAAAGCTGATTGCTGTACTTGAAATCCTTGCGGGACATGGGATAAGCCAGCATGGTGGTAAATAACAGACTAACCACGGTACCCACCGCCGTAATGCCCAGGGAGGTCAAATAGGAGCGGCCAATCTGTTTGCGCTGGTTCCACATGTACAGGTAACTGTCCATGCTGAACTTTTGGGGCCAGAAGCTGTAGCCATAGGTAATCAACGTGGTTTCATCCGTCAGGGAGCTTGCCAGAATCAGCACAAAGGGGGCCAGCGTTGCCACGCAGATCACAAGCAGCAGCACAAGCGATACCCATTTGAAAATGCGTTCGCCGCGGGTATAAAGTTTGCTTCCCATTTGTTTGTCCTCCTATCAGAACAGTGCACTGTCGCTGTCTGCTTTTTTGACCAACCAGTTTGCGGTTACAACGGTCACAAAGCCGACAATGGACTGAATCAGGCTGGCTGCGGCCGACATGCCCACATCGCCGTTTTTAATCAATGCGCGGTACACATAGGTATCTACGGTCTGGGTCACATTGTACAGTGCACCAGAATCCATAGGCACCTGATAGAACAGGCCAAAGTCCGAAGCAAAAATGCGGCCTACGCTCAGCAGCGTCATCAGGATAATCGTGGATTTGAGCTGCGGCAACGTAACACGCACAATCTGCTTCCACTTGCCCGCACCGTCAATACGGGCTGCTTCATACAAACTGGGGTCAATACCGGCAATGCTGCCAATGTACACAATAGAAGCGTAACCGGCGTTTTTCCAGGCGTTGACGATAACCAGAATCATCGGCCAATATTTAGGTTCCGAGTACCAGTTGACAGTGGGCAGGTGCAGCAGTTCCAGGGTATTGTTCAGCAAACCGCTTTCCGGGTTCAAGAAAGCGTAAACCAGGTAAGAAACAATAACCATGGAAACCAGGTTGGGCAAGAGCAGGCTACCCTGAAAAAACTTGGAGATTGTCAGCTTATTCAGCTCATTCATCATGATAGCCAGCGTAATGGCAAGCACCGTGGTGGTAATAATGAACACAACGTTGTATGCCAAAGTATTGCGGATCATTGTGAATGCGGCATCCGAACGGAACAAAAACTCAAAGTTCTTAAAACCGCACCAGTTGCTCTTGAACGGGCCTTTGATATAGCTGTAATCCTTGAACGCAAGAAAAATGCCGATCATGGGCAGATAGTTATTGATGAGCAGATACAAAATGCCGGGCAGTGCGATCAGCAACAACGGCTTTGTGTTCTGGCGCAGCGCGCGCTTTTTCTTTGCTGCTGTTGGTTTTACAGCCTGTGTCGCCATGGGGACCATCCTTTCCGGTAAAACATAGTGTGGATTGTCTGATAAAATTGGGCCCTGCTTGCGCAGGGCCCGCATAAGGTTTTGTTTACTTCTGGGCGGCGATCCATGCATCAAGCTGTTCCTGCTTTGCCTGGATTACGGTGTTGATACCGGCTGCATCCAGTGCATTCAGGAATTCCGGCATGGTGGTTTCGGGATCGACCGTACCACAGATCAGGCCCGGAACATACTGGTTGTAAACATTGGCAATGGCGCTCATCTCAGTGGTAACGCCGGAAGCGTCAAACATAAAGCCAAAGAACGGGCTGCGCTCAGATTCCTTGTTGTGCTTCAGCTTCAGCTGGATATCGGCAATATCTGTGCCAACCGGCTGGTACTGCAAACTCTCGGAGCCGATAACGCCGGTGCAGAGTGCTGCGGTGTAACCAACGGTAGTAGCATCCTTTCCATCGGGGTATGCCCAGTGGTCAGCGTCAGGCTTTACATAGTCAACGCCCTCTTCGCCATACAGGAAGGTATTGATGAGGTATTCATCCGTCCACAGGCGGTTAATCATCTTCATGGCTGCTTCAGGCACCTTGCTGGTGCTGGCAATGCCAAAGTCAACGTAAACGGAAGCGGAATCAAAGTAGAAATTGTACAGAATTTTGCTCTTCAGGTTGTGACCGGAGGACAGGCTCAGCACTGCACCGGCAGAATCGCCGCCGTAAGCGTCAATGGTGGAGAAGCAGCGGCCCGCGCTGAAGAGCTCAGGAGCGGTGCTGGTAGTAGTTGCGGCATCTGCCTGCAGGTAACCCTTCTGGTTCCATTCCCGCATCAGTTTGCACTTTTCCATAAAGGCATCGGATGCATACAGGTTGGTCACGGTGGAATCACCGTTCATGCTAACACCAGCGTAATAGTCGGTGTCATTCAGGCAGTCAATTTTTTCTTCGGAGCGCAGGATGGGACGGATCAGGCTGGTGTCGCCCTGATTATTGGGTGCATAGCAGACGATGTTGGGGTCATATGCGTGGACCTGTTCAAATACTGCTTCCAGATCTTCAATACTGTTCACCGTGCTCATATCCACACCGGCGGCCTGGGCAATGTCATCATCCCAGATCAGGTTGCCGTTCAGGGCCATGCCCTTGTTAGCAGGCACCGCGTAAATCGTGCCGTTAATGGTGGTAGCGGTGTACGGGTTTTCGTCAAAATCCTCTTTCAGCTTGGCGGTCACTTCCTGACCGTATTTTTCCAGCAGGTCGTTCATCGGAGCCAGCATGTCGGAAGCCACGTCGTTTGCCAGCGCGCGCTCAAAGAATGCATCGATCTTATCGCCGCTCTGCATGGCCAGCTGAACTTTCTGGGTGTACTCTGCCGGTCCAAACAGCTTGATGTCAATGGCGATGTTATCGTCCGGGTAGGTCTTTGCCAGGTAATCATTCATCAGGTTCTCAATGCGGGTCACTTCACTGTCTTCCGGGATGTTATTGAAAGACATGCAGTAGACCGTAACGGTGGTCGGCTCTGACGAAGCAGAACTGCCGCCAGCAGCTGCGCTGCCGGAACCGCTTGAACCACAGGCTGCCAGGCTCATTGCCAGCATGCCTGCCGTGACCAGAGAGATCAGCTTTTTCATGGTGTTTTTCTCCTTTTATTCTGTATTTTTTCCTTCTCTTGGGGTCGGCATCCTTTTGTCTGCGCCTTCCCGCTTCGTTGTCTTTATTATATCAGCCACATCCCATGCCGTCTTTTGAAAATCCAAACAGGATTTTCAAAAATCCTCACACCTTCCCCCACCCCTTGCACCCGCCCGCATAAGATGCTATGCTAACCATAGAACAGCAATTTTAGAATTAGGGCAATACCGCATAATTCTAAGTGCCGATACGGCGAGCGAGGTGCGGCAGCTGCT
>OBAO01000820.1_pt1 | contig 24630 bp, 23 predicted proteins | sample 1517541 | NCBI WGS metagenome assembly OBAO01 (sample SAMN04571698, study PRJEB22368) | human gut metagenome | biome: human gut; material: stool | host: Homo sapiens | place: Luxembourg | collected 2012-08-10
ATTCCCATACAAGTCCTGCCGCTGGATATACCTTTAATGATGTTCCTGCCACTATTAACATATCAGCCTTTCTTATAGCCTCCACCGCACTCTCATATGCACCTGCTGGAAGCTGTTCACCATACAAAGTCACATCTGGTCGTATCATATGGTTACACTCAACACATCTTGGAATTGCTTCCCTGCTCTCAAATATATAATCTGCCGGATACTTTTTACCGCATTTTTCACAATAATTTCTTGTAGTTGCACCGTGAAGTTCAATCACATTAGTGCTTCCAGCCATCTGATGAAGTCCATCAATATTCTGTGTAATAATCTTATCCAGCTTTCCAAGCTTCTCTAATCTGGCAAGCATATAATGCGTTATATTAGGCTTTACATTTCTTGCATCCATTTTCTGTCTGTAAAATTCAAAAAATACCTTAGGCTTATGATGAAGACACTCTTCACTGAGCAGATATTCTGGCTCATACATATCAAATTCAACATCGTGCTGGTTATATAAACCGTCCTTACTACGAAAATCTGGTATTCCAGACTCTGTCGATACCCCAGCACCTCCAAAGAACACTATGCTATTACACTCATTAATAAAATCTGTAAGCTTGTTTATTTTATTATCAAATTCATTATCATAACCCATAATAAACCTCTTTTCCGAATACATTACTGTATCACAACTCTGTCCTGCACTAACGAATTTTGTATGTGCTTATCTATTATTATTATCATTCATTCCGCAGTGTACATCTAAGAACGCTTAGCTAATCCAGCTTATAGGACAGTCTTTTATATGACAGTATACCACATTTTCTGTGCTTCTCCACCTGATTTTTTTAATTCATTCACAATGCACTTGACTTTAAGCTGACTCTAAGTGTTAATATAACGATATAATAATCAGTCCAATGACCATTATGAATGGAGGATATTATGACAATCAAAGAAGTAAGCCAGAAATATAATATTTCACAAGATACACTACGATACTACGAACGTGTTGGTCTTATACCAACTGTTGCCCGCACTTCCGGTGGCATAAGAAATTATACAGAAAATGACCTTGGCTGGGTTGAAAATGCCATCTGTATGCGTAATGCCGGAGTTCCTATTGAAGCACTTATTGAATATGTGAAACTTTATCAGGAAGGCGATGAAACATTTGAAGCAAGAAGACAGCTTTTACAGGAACAGCTTGATGCCCTTAAAGAACAGCATGCACAGATTGAAGCAACTATGAAACGTCTGAAATATAAAATTTCAAGATATGAAAACGCCGTAAAAACTGGTGTATTAAGCTGGGTTGACACTCCCCACAGCTAAAGCAGGGGGATGTTTGAATTAAAAAGAGTATTCTTGATTCTTTCTAGAACGTCGCAATCCGTCATCACCGAATTCTTCATAATAATGAACCCAATTTAATACTTGCCGTCTGTTTTTGACGCAATATTTCTCAGCTAAAAATGTATAACCACCTTCACCTTGAAAATAAGCTTCTACAACTTTTTTCTTAAATTCAAAACTATATTTTGGCATAAATAAACCGACCTCCCAATCGTTAGATTTTAGTCTAACTTTTGGGGGTCGGTTCAAATTGGTTGGTGTCTATTTTTCTGCAATCGGCACATTGGTTTTATTGAAAAATCTTTTGTAAAATGTAATTACACTAAAACAAAGGAGGATTTTCAATTAAATCTATTTACGAAAATCTTGCCGGAACTTATACAGCAAACGGCGATTACAGTCTGCCAACACTTGTACTACCAAAGGAATAACCGTTTGAAATTGGTGTGTGGGGACAGCGATACCTAAGACATCTGAAAGAAAAAAATCGCATTATTTATTACAACTATTTGACCAAAGGTACGCTCAACAAACACCTTGCAGAGGTAGATATACGAGCCGAAAAATGTTTCAACAGATTGTAAAATCACTTGCCGAGAAAGAAAATGTTACAGAGAGTCTGAAAACCAAAGATATGATGTTATGGGTTCAGAAGATGAATAACATCCGACATAGAGCAACTGAAATCGTTAACACGGAAGTGATATTTGTACGAAAAAATATCATATTTATCTTACATCGGAAGAAAGAAAACTAATAATCAAGAGCCTTATTTCAGAGAAAAACACTCTTATCTCGGCGGGCAAATATACGGACTGTGTTGATGATGTTCTGTTTAAAATTCTGCAAGCCAAGAAGAAAAAAGTCAAAGTAATTTATACATAACATAACGAAAAGGCACAGCCTTCGGAGCAAAAGAATCCGTTGGTTGTGCCTTGTTTTGTGTGAACTATTAAATACTGTCTAATCTTAGCGAGCAGACCATTTGGATAGACAAATCCAAACGGTAGTCATTAGGGATACACTAAAACCCATTATTTTACAAATAAGATGTAAAGATTTGAATAAAAAACATTCACGCATATTGATTCAGTTTGCTGCATAATCAATATACCTCTGTATCATATCTCTCAATAAGTTCCTACTGTATTTTTCCATATATTCATAATCCGGCTCACCACTATCTGTTATTGGCACTAAAATTTTTTGCCTATTCATTCTTGTTCCATTAAATTTATATCCATAGGTGTATTTTGCCTTTTGCATTAAAATCAATCTGCTAAAAAACAACAAGGCAAACTTATTATCCTCACATTCTTTTAGATGAAGCCTTTTTACATCGTCAGAAAAAATACAATGATAAGGGTGGTAGAAGTTTTCTACAACACTTCCATTATAGTTCACGCCCAAAACATTTGAGTCATATGTTTCATTTCTATTACCGACCCAGTTAGTTATTCCGTTATTAGAATCAGTTGCACCAATAAACGGACATTCGCCCTCAGTCATATTTGCAACTGTTAATCTTTTTCCAGAATATATTTCAAACAACCCATTATCTCCACCAATGAAAAATGCTTTCCATTGCTTATCAGCAAGAGGTATTAGGTTATACCCCCCCCCGATAATTTTAAGCTGTTCTTTGCAATAATCAAGATATTCTTTTCTCTTTTGTGCTTCACGCTCTTTAATGAACATTTCCATAAATGTATAATCAGGTTGTCCGTCATCTGATATTGGCAGTAAAAGTTGCATACGCTTTAATCTCCCTAATGTTGCACCATTTCCTCCCCAAGACAATTTGGAAACCTGCATTTTAAGAAGTGGGATTATAAACTTTGCAACATATTTGTCCAAATGGTCATTGTAAAGAACTTGTATATTCTGACCTGTATAAAACGGATATGGTTGATAAAATACCGTTTGTGTATCTAACCCAATCGTAATAACATTTCCGTTGTCAATTTTGAATTTGTCCTTTTGCTCTTTTCCAACAAACAGAGAAACACCATTATTAAAATCTGAACGAGTAATATAGGGTATCGAAAGTTCATTGCTATCAAGAAGTTTGTTTTTATCAATTCCCGACAGTGAAGCCCTTAACTTGAATACTCCATTTTCTTTCTCATCGGAAATGTAAAACGCTTTCCATTCTCTATCCGTCAATTTCATTTTGAACATCAGATTTCACCTCCTCGAAAAGATATTTTTTACCTTTCATAATCATTGAAAATTCAAAAGATAAATAATCTCCGATTGTTTTGTCAAAATCTTCTTCCGTTGGTATTTCATCGTTGAAATAATAAAAACTGTGTAGCCATTCATCTTCTGCTTCAACAGTAGTTTGTACGCAAAAACTTGTTTCACATTCTATTCTGTCGAACCACACATCAAGCAAATGCTGTTTCTTATCCTTTGCCGACTCAGTTTCTAACAAACCGATATGTGGAGCAACCTTATATCCGTCATCTTCAAAATTGATAAATTTACACATTTTATCAGCAGGGTGTGGTTCTCCTGCTGTAAAGATTGCAATGCAAGGCATTGTTCCCACTCCGTAGAAAGTGTCCTTATTCAAAGTGATAACACCCTCCAAAGTGTGCTTTTTAAGGATATTAGCCTTTATAGACGCTTCTTCTTTGGATTTTCCTGTCATTGTAGATTGCGGAACAATAACTGCACATCTTCCACCAACAGCTAACGAATTAAGCAAATGCTCCGTAAATGCTATTTCATACAAGTCGGGATTTTGTTTTGAACCTTGTGAGTATGGTGGGTTCATCATTCCGACTGTTGCTTGCTTCAACTGTAACTTATTAGGTTCTTGTTTCAAGAAATCATCATTTATAAGATTGCTTTTTCCATCGCCACGCAAAATCATATTGGTAGTGGCAATCGTAAACATATTCGGGCGTAATTCAATACCATGCAACTGATTTTGCCTTATGCTCTTTTTTTGAATATCGTTGTCTGCTTTTTGGAGCATATTGTGCATTGCTGCTATCAAAAATCCTGCTGTACCACAACAAGGGTCAAAAACAACATCTTCAGGCTTTAAGTCTAGCAATTCACAGAACAACTGTGTTATATGCTTCGGTGTAAGAATAATTCCAAGTGTCTGTCCATCGCCACCCGAATAACTCATAAACTCCCCATAAAATCGACCAATATAATCTTCTGCCGATTTGGAATATCGGATAGAGCGATAGATTTTTCCATACAAGAACTCAGCAAAATGTTTAAGCGGTGTCTTGTTTAACTTCTCATCGATTTCATTCAGTTTTACAGTGTCTTTTATAAAAGCAAACTGCCCCAAGATTTTATCTTTCTTAACAGCAGGGGAAACATTGGCTCTTTTAAGATTAGCGTCAATAGCGTCATATATTTTTTGACCATCTGTTTTGATGGTGTCGCCCGTTAAATCGTTAATAGAAAAATTCTTAAATTCTGCTTCTCGGAGTGCAAGCATAATACCTGATACAATCAATGGTTTTTCTGTATCAAGGAGATTACCATAATTACGCAAATCTTCGTGTAATACAGCAGCGTCTTTCAGAATTTCAGCAGTTTCTTTTTCTGTATCGGTATCTTCTTTCAAAACTTCTCTTGTATAGTATTCGTCAATATTATCCTCGTTAAAGGAAATAAAAGATTGCACTTCGGGAAGTTCTCTATAAAACTCTGTTTCGTCTACATATAACGGAGAAATTTTGTGCTTTCTTTCATCTCCAGACACGCCGAAAGCAAGAATTTTCTTATAAGTAGTATTCTTTGCAAGGTGTTTTGCATAAAACAATGCTCCATTTACTGCGTAATCTCGCACAGCATTAACTTCAACACTAATACAATTCTTGTCGTCTAATTTAATATGTTTACTCAAAGAAGCCTTATCTTCGATAACTAAAAGATAATCTTTGACAACACCAACATACTCGGGAAAACCAACATTTCCTGTGCCTTTTTTAGAAGCAGTTTTCAATGCTTCATCTATTTCTTTTATATTACTTCCTTGTGCGTCTAATGATATTTCTGCTTGCTTTAATAGGTCATATACCCACAAATCTGTTTTAACTTCCTTTTTAGCCATTATTATACACCTCGTTGTTTTTTTCATTTTTTAATAATACAGAATTTTTTTGCTTATATAATTGGGGATTGTTTAAGTACGCTATGGCTGCTTCATTAAAAAAATCAGTAAAACTGCTATTATCATCAATTAGTGCTTTCTTTAATTCTTTTTGTGTTTCTTCAGGCATTCGGAATTGTACTTGTTTTGTTCTTTCATTCACTAAAAAACACCTCCAAATGATATCAAGATATCTTACTATTATGATATCATATAATTTGTAAAAATCAATCCTTGAGCAATTTCCGTTTTAGCTACAAGGGTATCTATTTCTTCTTTCCTATTTTCACAAATTAAGAAATATACTTATCTTGCACTCTTTTTAACAGAAGGTCTTAAGATGTAATCCTAACGAGGTATTTGTTTTATTGAGGAAACAAATACACTGCTCGCTAATACGGTACGGATTGTGGCAGTTTTACCATTTGTGGACACAAACGGTCTGCTCGCTAAGATAAAACATAATAGCGTAAGAATTTAGGTTTTCGATATGTTTTTTCAGGAATCTTTTTTATTTTACGCAAAAAATTGAAAAGTTAAAGAAACACGCTCACAATTCCGTAAAAGTGGATATTACCTTTACAGCAATCGGTTTTTTCAAAAGCCAGACGAATCGGAATTTCAAAAACTTATACAGACAGTTAAGGATAATCCCGCTGAATACAAGCAAATATTAGCATAAACGCAAACGGAGTAACCCCCTGAAAAGTGTTACTCCATCTACATTTCAAAAAACTTCCTTATGCGTAGTCAGCAAACAAGAACCCCTCTTTTTATTTATGACAGTTAAAATACTATTTTCCAACCAATATAACATTTTTATACCAAATGTATTGACAGTATATAATATATTATGATATATAATACTACGACAGATGTACTACGACTAACGTAGTATGTCAGTCGTAGTATTTTTTGGGGAGGTTTTATGGCTGGTATAAGTAGTGACATTATCAGAGGTTACAACGACACTATGATACTCTATCTTCTATTAGACAAACCATCATATGGATATGAAATATCTAAGCAGATTAAAGCTCTATCCAATGAAAAGTATATTATGAAAGAAACAACTCTCTACTCTGCATTTACACGAATGGAAAAGAATGGATATATAACTTCATTCCCTGGTGTAGGTGACAATGGTGGAAAGAAAAGAACTTACTACAGCATAACTGATGCCGGAAGAGAGTATTACAAAGCCCGCTGTGAAGAATGGGCACTTACCAAAGAAGTCGTTGAACAATTTATTAAGAAGGAGAATTAACTTATGGAAACAATCAAAAGTTATCTTGAAACTATGTTCGCCAATATGCCGAACACTCCTGAAGTTCTTCGTGCCAAGCAGGAACTATGGGGAATGATGGAAGACAAATACAATGAGCTGATATCAGAAGGTTTAAGTGAGAATGAAGCTGTTGGAACTGTTATATCTGAATTCGGCAATCTTGATGAACTTTCCGAAACACTCGGACTTAACAGACAACAGTACAATACACCTTCTGATAACAGAAGATGTCTTTCGATAGAAGAAATCAAGAAATACATAAGAGCTTACAATGTGAAAAGTATTCTCATTGCAATCGGCGTATTTTTATGTATTATAAGCCCTATATTTCCAATTATTGGAGATATGATTGGAATTACCTTTATTGAAAACATTATGGTAGCTGTTATGTTGGCAGTAATTGCGATTGCAGTCGGATTTTTCGTATTATCAGGTATTATGCTTAAGCAATTTGATGATATCAAATACAAACAATGCCGCGTTGACTACCAGTCTGCCTCATATATTCAGAATGAATGTGACCATATGCGTACAATTCATTCGCTGTGTCTAAGCATTGGTGTTGCATTATGTGTCATGAGCGTTATACCTCCAATAATAATTGATGCACTTAACTTTGAAATTCTTGACGACCTTGGTGGTGCCGGAGTATTATGTTTTGTCGGCATTGGTGTGTTCTTAATTGTATATCAGGCAAATGCTTCAAAAGCCTATAAAGTGCTTCTATCACTTAACAACCCTGACACAATAGCTGGCAATTATGCCAAACCAGCTAATAAGTCTGTTGAATATATTAATCCTACAGCCACCGCTATTATGTCCGTGTACTGGTCAACAGTAAGCTGTATTTACCTTTCTATCAGCTTTTTAACATTCTACTGGCACATAACCTGGGTTATATGGCCTATTGCCGGGGTAATCTATGCTTTATTAAAAAATGTTTTAAGAAAATAATATGAGGGTCTAAGATAGGAGAACACTATGAATAAAAGAATTTATCTTATTATCATATATATAATAACCGCTTTATGTATAATAGCTGGTATATTAGGAAATATATTTAATGCCGCACCATTCAACCGATTAACCGCTTCCTCTTCTGGAAACAATTGCGATTTCTACGAAGAATTAAAAGCATTTTCTAATATTACAATCGATGGCACTGTAGCTCATATCAATATTGTAAAAGACGATACTTACAGCTTCAAATATGAGGGCGGAGAGCGTTTTAAAGCTACTGCTGTTGTTAACGGCAGTACTCTTAATGTGACACAATCTACAGAACATTTCCTTGGTAATATTAAAAATGCAGATTGTACAATAACAATAGGAATACCCGAAAATGCGTCTATAAGCGACCTGCATTTATCTTCTAATGTAGGAAATGTTAAAATCGACTCTATAGATATTGGTTATTTAACAGCTTCATTAAATATGGGTAACTTTAAAGCTTCTAACAGCAATATTGAAAAGATTAACGCAGAGATTAATATGGGTAACTGCAAATTTGATAACTGCACATATAAGTCAGCAATTATTAATGTAGATATGGGTAATTTAACCATCCGTATGCCTGAGAACAAAGATTGTGGTTACGACCTTAGTGTAGATATGGGTAACATCACATTATATAATAATAAATGCTCCAACACATACACTAATAATCTTAGTTCCTCTACTCTGCTAAAAGCCACTGTAAATATGGGAAATATATCAATTAATAATTAGTAATAAAAGCTGCCGTATGAAACATTTTATACAATATATAGAAGCTATTGAACTCTATATACTGTAAAAATATGTCTTCTACGACAGCTTTTTATTAACTTCAATAATTATTGCCTAACAAATTGCCAGACGAATTTACTACAAAATGTCAATTAGAAATTAAGGTCAATCTCAATTCCTTTAATATCTTCATTAACCATATTATTATTCTTCATAAGCTGCTCAACCTGCTGCTGTGCTTCTGATAAATGGTCTACAGCCTGACTATTAATTGAATTATCAAGCTCAAGCTTGTCTGCCTGTTGTTCATTTTCAAGAAGCTCTTTCTCTTCCTGACGTTTCTTCTTGGCTTCATCAATCTGCTCTTGCTTCTTTTCCTTCTCTTCTTCTGCTTTCTTAGCTTCTTCCTGCTGTTCCTTCATATTATCATCTATATTCTGCTTACCTTCATTAACAAGCATACCAAATATATCTTTATCAGCAGCTTCAATAATACTGTCTGCCGCATCTCCTGCTTTTAACATATCCTGAGATTTAAGCTGCTCTAACTTGGCATTATTGATAGACATAGTCTTATTCATTGCTTTAAGATCATTCTGGTCTATCTGAGACCTTATGGCATCTTTAGAACTGTTAATCATAAGGGCTTTCTTCTGATATTCTGTTAATGGCTCATTCTGCAATTCTTTTAATCTGTCAATTTCTTCTTTGCTAAACTTGTCATTAGATACACCATTTCTGTTATCCTGATATTTCTTTAATAATTCAAGATCCTTCTGCTCCTGTGACTCTGAATGTACGCCATATAATTCCTGCAAATCCTTCTGACTTTTATCTATATCTTTCAGCTTTGACTTTAAATCAGCATTAATATTAGCAATATCTGCTTTCTCTGACTCCATATCCTTAATACCCTGTGCTGCTTTATTATCCTTATCCCATGCATCTGAAATAAGCTTCATGGCCTGCTTTCTGGCAACCTTTCTTTTCTGGCTGATATTAAATTTCCTATCCGTCATATCGTTAAGATTACCTGCTGATATAGACTTAATATTCTTCTTAGCACCAGTCTTACTGTTCTTAATGCTAATATCTGAATTATTGACATTAATATTAATACTCAAAGCCATACATAACCCCTTTCTCTAATGAAAGAAATATATTTATCTTTCCATTGTACTTTTGCAATAATATTTTACACAGAATAATCGAACTGCTGACCTACCTTCTTTTCATCATCAGTCTTTACATCATCGTTCATATACTTCTGTGTATATTCCTGTATCTTCTGTAACAATTCTTCCATAGAAGAAGCTGTTATAGTTACTGTATCCTCATCTTCCTCTATTCCACTGTTATCATCTATCCTGCTGTCTTTCTTGTTCTCAAGACGTTCCTGTTCTTCCTTCTTCTTAGCTTTCTTTGCTTCTGCCTTTTTAGCTTCTTTTTTCTGTTCAGCTTTCTTGGCTATCCTTTCTTTCTGTGCTGCCCCTGACTTCTTAAGTACAGCAAAAAATGAAGCTGTTCCACCATCATTTACCTGCATACCGTAACCCTTAACATTAGCTCCAGTTGCGGCAATGCTCTGTCCTAGCTGTGAAAGACCACTTGCGGCATTGGCAATTATTCCTTCATACTGCTTGCGGTAATTCTCATCTTCAGCCATTCGCTCAATTTTATCCTCATCAATAAGAACAACCATATTATTAGCATTGGCATAGTTTGAAGCCTGTGCCTTTGCATATTCTTTCTGATCCTCACTTACCAGAATAAAATTCATATTAGAATATTTCTTCTTGAGCTGGTCATAATACTTAGATGCCTTCTCACTTAATCTTGGATTGCCAATTGTCTGTCCATTTACAGCAACTTTTCCGTCTGCCTTTGTGTTATTAACTGTCGAAGTATCCTTAATAGATGCTGTGTCGCTTGTCTTCGCAGTATTGCTACCTGCATCACTCTTAGTTTTTACCTTTGAAGTGCCTGTACTGCTGTAAACATAATTCTCTGCTATTGAAGGATAACTTCCATTGTAAATTGTATTACTCATATCCACTCCTCCTTGAATGAAAAATCAATCTGTCAAAATCCGTTCTGACATTATTTACATACAATATATCGGCAAAATACTACAAAGTATAACAATACTTATAAATATTTATATTATAAAATATTCCATCTTAATTTAAGCTTAATATAATCGCAATTCCTTATAAAAAACGCACCTATCCAGACATTACTGTCTGAATAAATGCGGATTTCACATACTAATATTCTGTTAATTGATTACTTAACACTTATTTTGAATTATTTGATAGCTTTTCCATCAGAAAATGCGTTACCAACCTTTTCACCAAGTACATAATATTCATTATTAAATGGGTCAAATGTAATTGGTGCAACCTTAGCAACATCTACTTTACCATCTGTAAGTGTAGCTTCATCAACGCTTACATTAACTATCTGTCCTACAAGTCTGCATATATTCTCATCATAGCTTTTGACCTTACATTCAACACATACTGCAAGTTCATTGATAACTGGTGCATTGACATTCTCACTCTTAGTTGTTGTAAAACCGGCCTTTGAAAGCTTGTCAGGAACTGTATTAGCTGACACAATACCTACATAATCGCACTCTGCGACATGCTTGGCATCTGCCATACTTACTGTAAAAGCACCTGTCTTTAATAAATTCTTAACTGTCTTATGTCCTGCACTAAGGCAAAGAGATAACTCATCACCTTCGCTTATTCCACCCCATGCTGCGTTCATAGCATCTGCATTACCATTCTCATCATATGTTGCAATAATAAATACAGGCTGTGGATAAGTTAATGGCTTTGCTCCAAAATTCTTTCTTGACATAATATATATTCTCCTTTCGGTTCAATAAATTTATAATATATCTGATAACTGCAAAATAATATTTTACAGATAATCATCTTTGTGTTCTTTTTGAAATAACCGGGCATTCAATATCTGTATCCTCAGGATGAATCTTATCTTTTTCCATAATAAGTTCGCCAATTTCATCTGCCCTTATAATTCCTCTTGATGGGTTCATAACACTATCAATTTTTCCATTAACCTGCACATCTACATTAGAATATTCAAACGCAAGTGTAGTATTAATCAATGTACAATTCTTCATAACAAGATTATCTATATAACACATACCTTGAAGGCTTTCTATTGTACAGTTAATAAGTGTAAGATTTTTAGAATTCCAGCCAAGGTACTCTCCTGATATAAATGAGTCATATACTGTGACATTATTCGTGTTCCAGAACGCATCTTTTGACAGAAGCTTGGCATTATGGATTTCTACATTTTCAGCACCATCAAATGGATAATTACCAGCAAGCTGGAAATCCAATATCTTCATATTATGGCTGTTCATTGCAAAATAATCACCTTTGGCACTGACCTTCTGCATTGTAACATCATCGCAGTTCCACAGTGTCTCAGCCGCATTAGGCATAACCACATTCGACAATGTAATATTCTTACATCTTCTAAAATTCTTAGGAGCTTCAATTAAGGTATCTTTAATCAGCAGATTATCTGTATACCATACTCCAGCCCTTGCCATCTCTGCCCACGAACAGTTATTAGCAACTACATCTTTGCAGTACCATAATGGGTATTTCCATTGGAAGCTGCTGTTATTAAGTTCAATATTGTCCGATTCTTTCAATGGTGATTCGCCCTCGCCAAATATTGTATTATTAATTTTAATATCTTCACTATTAAACAATGAGCGTTCCCCAGTGAAATAACCATTATTTATCTCTTTCATAATTTACTCCAATTCCTATCTTTTTAACTTAAGTTGAATATATATTATATTTTAACACATATATTTACCAACCAGTCTGATATGTTTATTAAATTATAATAAAATTATAAGAATATACCTGTGTAAATCCATTGAACAACTTGGAATCCCATCCTGACTTACTATTCCTCATCATCAGCTATCAGCTCCATTCCAAGCCCATTAACCCAGTTCTTAATTTCTTCATCACCAGCATTATCAGAAAGCTTACCACCAGTAAGCCATACCGTATTATCCATAAGCTCGTCCGCACTTGATACACCATTAATAATATCCTGTGCCACATCATATATTACAACGATTGTCTTACCATCAAGATTAGCTTTGCCGGCAAATTCCTTTATATCATCCGATACTCTGTAATCATCAGATGTCGGATTAACAAATAAAGTATTGTACTGGCTGATATTAATATTGCTAACATCATCTGGCATATCAATAAGGTCAGCATCAACAATTTCAGCAAGCTCGCTCATAACTGTACTTTCCTTGTCCATATTAATCACAGCAATCTTTTTATCTGAACCTTCACCTGCATACTGAAATGTACAATTACTATCTGTGCAATAAGTCTTATATGCCACCTGACTTCCGCCAGCTTTCTGACTGTCATACACAACATTCTGTCCATTATATAATGCTGTCTTTGTACCAGCCAGCAAATGCTGTGGTCCATTATTAAAAAGACTGAATGCCGCAATTACACTCATACAGGTTGTTATAATAAGTAACATTTTTCCACCCGGTTTATTTGCCATTTCTTACTCTCCTTTTAACCCCAATAAATATTAATAACAATTCTGCTTTAACAGAACCTCTGCACCACTCCCAGCTTTCATACAGCTTAAGAATATGTATAGTAATATTATAGCGTTCTCCTGCCTCATTAATTGTCATATTCTTGCCATAACCTCTTAATTTAATTGTAATTATTACTATATCTGCTGCATTACATTTTGTATCCAATTGAATATTAATCCTTGAAGCTCACTCCAAGTCAATACAACATCTGTTACAATTCCATAATTTATTGTTCCTAATTATTTAAAATGTGTTATTATAAAACATATGTGACTATCAATTATAACTGTCCATATTATAAATATATAATTACACAGGAGATTACAATATGCCAGTATTTGATTTTAAGAATGCTTCAAAAGAATCATCTTTTGAATGTACCTATACAACATTTTCATCTGACAATAAGACAGCTTCACCAGAACACCCTATATTCGTTCTTGATAACAGTGAACATAACTGGGCTGCAGAAACTATCGGAATGTTTGCCAATCCATACAAAAAGACTGCATTTGAATTCCAGACAGATGACGGCAATATCTTAAGCAATATTATTAAGGTAGATGCAAGATTTACAAGCCTTATCAAATGGCTTGGTGAGAACCGCATTAAGGTTAAGCTTTCAGGTAAGAATGTAGAAGATGGTTATGCTGTATACAGAATAAGAGAGATTGCTTTTAACAACAGCCAGAAATTATCATCTGAAGACGGATTTTTACAGTATATGATAGAACGTCTTTTAGACAGTAGTATCGTGGCTCAGGATATTCCTGATGACGAATTAGACGAGTCAGGCGACAGTATGAAGCTTACAAGTATTACAAGCATTTCTGATTTCCTTAACTGTGCCGGAATAACTCTCCCTGATAACATAAGATTATGGGCTAGAAGAAATCTTGCAGTTGCTCGTTCAAGCGAGGTAACTCCTGAGGAGAAACGTCACGCACAGAGAGCTCTTTCAATAATGCTTAACATACAGTGGAAAAGCAACTATTTTGAATCAATCGATCCTGTTGAGGCAAGACGTATTCTTGATGAAGAACTCTTTGGTATGGAATCTGTTAAGCAGAGAATTATTGAAACTGTAATTCAGATTAACCGTACACACACACTTCCTTCATATGGAATTCTTCTTGTAGGCCCTGCTGGTACTGGTAAATCGCAGATTGCTTACCTTGTTGCAAAAATCCTTAAAATGCCTTGGACAACTCTTGATATGAGTTCTATCAATGATGCCGAACAGCTTACAGGAAGTTCAAGAATATACTCTAATGCCAAGCCTGGTATTATTATGGAAGCATTTAACAACGCTGGTGAATCTAATCTTGTATTCATAATCAACGAGCTTGATAAGGCAACTTCAAGCAACGGCAATGCGAACCCTGCCGATGTATTACTTACACTGCTTGATAACCTTGGATTTACAGATAATTATATGGAATGTCTTATTCCTACATCTGGTGTATATCCAATTGCAACTGCTAACTACAAGGAACAGATTAGTGCTCCATTGCTTTCAAGATTTGCAGTTATTGATATTCCAGATTACTCCAGAGAAGAAAAGAAGACTATATTTAAGCAGTTCTCTCTTCCTAAGGTATTAAAGAAGATTGGTCTTCACGAGAATGAATGTACTATACTTGATGAAGGACTTGATGTTGTACTTGATATATTCAAAGACACAACAGGTATCCGTGACCTTGAACAGGCTGCTGAACACCTTGCCGCACACGCACTCTATTTAATAGAAGTTGACCACGTTAAAGAGGTTGTATACAACGCAGATATGGTTAAGGAATTATTCTCTACACACCACTAATAAACTGCTGTTATGAAATGCGTGACATAGATATTAACTATGCCACGCATTTTATTATATCAACTATAAATTATAACCAGTAAATCCACTAGTTTATCACTTGTATTTTTTTACTTTTATTTTTTATCACTTATAACTTTTATTATTTTTATTTTTTATCATTTATACTTTGATACATTAGTTGAATCTACCTTCTCAAATGGTACCCATACATATAATCCGTCATCTGATATTCCTTCAATGCCACTCGTACTGCTTCCTGTTCCGAGTGCTATAGCTGCTTCTATAAGCCTCTTTCCCTGTCCGTCAGCAGACTGGTATACTGTAAATGACATTGTTCCTGCTTCTATTGCCTTACAGCCATCGCTTGTCGCATCAATACCAAGAATTAATATATTACTCTTTCCTGCTTTACGACACGCATCTACTATACCAAGTGCCATAGTATCATTGTTACATATAACAACATCACATTTCTGGTTAGTCTTTAAGAATATATTAAACATTTCCTCTGCTTTTGACTGCTCCCAGTCAGCGTGGTCTTCAAATACATAATTAATCTTCTTTCCAGAAGCATTAAGTATCTCTTTAACAGCTTTAGTTCTTCCCTTAGTTGCTGAATGGCTTGATGGTCCTTTAATTATAGCAACATTAATCTCTGATGATGATTTTAACTTATCAAGCACATATTCTGCCTGAAACTGTCCTGCTGTGTACTCATCTGAGCCAACATACATATACTTGCCAGCTTTAAGTCTTGATTCATCTGGTGATACATTAAAGAATACAATAGGAATATCTCCTGCGAGAGCTTCAAGCTCTAATGAAGTATCTTTATCTACCAGATTACAAAGAATTACATCATAATTCTCTGAAACTGCTTTCTTAATATGCTCAACCTGCTTTTCAATTGAATTATTGGCATCTAATATATCAAGCTGTATATTATTCTCCTGTGCTGTTTCCTTTGCTTTATTAACTAACTGTGTTCTAAAGGTATCAGCCTGTGCCAATGTCATTAACATCTTTACACTGCCCTTACCGCCTGTTGAAGATGTATTAGTACCAGTGCCACAGCCGGCAACACCTAATACAAGCATTACCAGACATATTAATAAACATAACCTTTTCTTCATTCTATAACCTCTTTTCCGGACATTTTATCTTCTCTATATATGAAACTGCTGTACCTGATTAGAAAGCTGTTCTGCCGAAGCTGCTAATTCTTCTGCTGAGATTTCCACCTGTCCACTGTTTTTAGAAATATTATCAGCCTGTCCTAACATTGACTCAGATGTTGCCATAATCTCATCTGAGCTTGCAGCCTGTTCCTCACATATAGCGGCAACATTAGTAGCAACCTCATCAACACGTCCAATCTTCTCAACAACATTTGCCATAAGTTCATTGGTTGCCTTAATATTATTGAATATTGTATTAAATGTATCTACTGCTGTATGAATTAATACTGCACTGTCACCAATCTCTCCAACACTGTCCCCCGCCTGACTTACAGCATCTTCAACAAGCTTATTAATCTCTGTAATAAGCTGTGTAATGTGTCCTACTGACTCTGTACTGTTCTTTGCAAGTGAACCTATCTCAGAAGCAACAACTGCAAAGCCTCTTCCTGCTTCTCCTGCTCTTGCTGCTTCAATAGATGCATTAAGTGATAAGAGGTTAGTTTCATCAGCTATATCACCTATAAGCTTAATAATATCGACTATTTCCTTAGAAGCCAAACCAACTTTATTAACAGCTTCCTCAAGACTTCTTATTGATAACTCAATATTGTTAAGTGCTTCGCTGACGTGTTCCATATCCATTCGTCCTTTTTCAGATACTTCAACTGTCTCACGCATTTTAATATCAACTGAGTCGCCATCGTTCTTAGTTTCTGCAGCAACACCTGCAAGCTGTGTAGCATTTTCTGCTATCTCATTAACTGACACTGATAACTGGTCAACTGTATCGTTAAGTTCATGCATCGACTTGGACTGTATATCTGCCGCAGTATTCATCTCTCCGGATACATTCTTGCTTGAGACTGCCTGCTCCTTTAATCGTACAGATACATCACCAATCTGGGATATCATCTGGCGCATAGCCTGAATGAACTTCTGTATGCTCTGTCCCATAACCGCAATCTCATCATTGCCCTTAACATTAACTGATACTGTAAAATCACCAGAAGCCATCTGTGTGATAGCTTTAGTCATATTCTTTACCGGCTTAACTACCACATTAGTCATTCTTTCAACAAGAACACAAAGAACCATTATACATACAATTCCTACAATTATCATAATAGTTCTTAAACGTATAAGCTTTGCAAGTACGATACTCTTAGGAATATATGATACTAATACCCAGTCAGTGCCATCGACCTCCTGAAATACCGTCATATTGCCATCAATAGTTGCGAAATCATAATCATTTGAATTAAATTGGTCTGCTACCTTCTGATAATATTCACTCTGTCCGGAAGCACCAAGCTTCTGTGATATTAATGAAGATTCTCTGTCAGCAAGTATAACTCCTGTATTCTTATCAACAAGAAATGCCTCTGCATTATCCATATCAATGAAAGAATTAACAATTATAGTAATTCGGTCAAGTGTCATATCTGCTGATATTACCCTTATATTATCAGTTCCATCATTAAGAATACCTGACGCACTAATTACATTAACCCCCTCAGCATTCTTATATGCCGAACCAACAGCCATATTAACCCTTGTAAGACCTTCCTTATACCATATGCTCTGTACAGGATTGCTCTCTTTCTTAGTTGACTTATCTGCCTTTATAAGATTACCATTAGAGTCAGATACATATAAACCATCTGGATAATTATCATTATAGTTATAATATCCATCAAGAATAGCCTTTAGCTGTGTATCATCTGGGTGAAGATTTTCTATTGTGGTCTTTGCCATCTGGAAAGAAGCAAGGTTCTCACTTAACCAGGCCTCTATCTTAGATGACTGGTTACTTACCGATGACTCCAGCAGATTCTGTGAATAATCTTCAATTATCCCCGCTGATGCCTGATAAGCAATAAGCACAAGTACTGCTACGATAGCAATAACGACTGGCATTATGCTTCCCAAAAGCCTGGCTTTAATTGATATTTTCCTTTGTTTCTTCATAATTAAAAACCCCTTTCTTATGTATTCAATTGTATATAATTTTCACGCAAATACACAATATTTATTATATCACTTTACAATTATTTAACAATCTTTTTATTATAATTCACTATTGCCATTGCACATATGAACATTGGAAATGTTATGACTTCCAAAATGTTACCTGCACCCTGCACAGCATACACTAAAGCCGCCATTCCAAAGCCTGCAATTATATCCGGCACACCATGCTTTGCTGAATTGACCAATGTATGAATGAAAATAACTAATAAAATAATTACGCCGACACACCCCATCGTAACAAGCATTTGCAGCCATATGCTGTGTGCGTTATCAACTACATTTCCATATAAAATATCCCAGTGGCTGTCTGAATAATAGCTCAGATTCTTTCTAACCGTTCCCTCGCCCAATCCGAATATTTTATATATAAATGGATAATTCTTATAGCCATTGATAAGATTACTCCATATGTAACCTCGTCCTGAACCCCAGTTATCTGTTATATAAAATGCTCCAATTTTATTAATATTATCACTAATCACACGGACTATGGCATATATTCCAAATCCACCTGCCATTACACAATATATTATCTGGACTATGCGGATTTTAATATTGTCAAGCAGCTTCTGCATTCTGTTATCACTAAGTACTATCAATACATATAGAAGCAATAACACTATAATTATGATATTAAATATATTATTAGTTGATATAAGCCCTGACATTATATTGCTGAGCTTCCTTACTCTATCCGGAATAATAAGCTTAATACACCCTGCAACACGTCCTGCAAGCAGAACTGCCGTAAGCGTCACTATGTATTTTTTTATTAAAGCCACCGATTTAATTGAATATGGAAACAGAATAACCAGCGGAATTACAACAGCCACAAGTGCCATATCACTGTCGCATATTATAATTCCAATTATTCCAGATATTACTGCAATATAATAGAATATTTCTTTAGCTGCTGTTTCTGCCTTGTAATATGCAGCAATTGCAATAGACAATGTAAGTCCTGTATACATTCCATATACATTAATATTTCCAAGCGTTGACATATACACTGTCTGCTCTTTTATAGTAAGATTACTGAACAAATGCAATATATCAATATTCATATAATTAAACACAGCAACAATATGTACCATAATCGAAGCCGCCAGAATTAATATTACATCTATCTCTTTAAACTCATAACACTCCGAAACTGTCCAATAAAGCAATGCCACTGCAATAAAAAATATCATACCTATATATCTTGAACCTGCACCATATAAGGCTATATTCTTATACGGAGATACAAGATAAGATATTATTGAACTGGCTATCAATAATACCGAATATATAATATGCTTCCTATTCTTTATATTGTAAATTATCTTTATATTGAAGTTTTTCTTTATATCTAAGGACTTCTTTGCCCCCGGATAATCACCAGATATAATTATTCTGAATACAACCTCATTAATAAGCATTGCAATCCAGCCAACAAGTGCAATAATAACAAAGAATACATATCTTGTCTTCGTAACATTATTAAGCTTATCTGTCATAACAAATGGGAATAACACCATCATAAGTATCACGGTAATCTTTCCTATATAATAACGCACATTCTCATATATATTCTGCTTATTCATCTTACTTCTTCCTTTATCCTGTCATCTTATTATATTTGATTATATTATTCATATCTTAATTATTTTATTTATATCTCGCACCACTATATTAAAAACATATTAACATTATATTAAAATACTAAAAAATAAATATACTTAATATTAACATACATTCAGATATTAGTCATAAATATTATCCATAATTATTTTTAATATTTTCTTTTCAAGGATAAATTGTTATGGTATCATAGAAAAAATTTAATAAAAAGGAGACTCAAATGAACGAAAAGACTCAAAATCAGGAAGCTGTTCGTGATGCCCGCCAGCTCGGTATTCCTAAAATGCTTATACTTGGTATACAGCATATGTTCGCAATGTTTGGGGCAACTATACTTGTTCCAATACTTGTAGCAGGATACTTCCAGAGTGCGTGCAATGAACCTTTAACAAGAGGTCTTACAGTTTCTGTAACTTTATTCTGTGCTGGTATTGGTACACTTATATTCCATGTATGTTCCAAATTTAAAGTACCTGCATTTTTAGGCTCATCATTTGCATTCTTAGGTGGCTTCTACACAGTTGCCAACTTAAATACAGGAATATATGCAGATATGAGTGCCAACGATAAAGCCGCTTATGCATGTGGTGGAATAGTTATCGCAGGTTTATTCTATCTTATTGTTGCCCTCATCTTTAAGATTGTTGGTGTCAACAGAGTTATGAGATTTCTTCCACCTGTTGTTACAGGTCCTATCATTATATGTATAGGTTTATCACTTGCTTCATCAGCTATTAATAACGCTTCTACTAACTGGCTTTTAGCCTTTGTTGCATTAGCTGTAATCGTTATATTTAATATATGGGGCAAAGGAATGTTTAAGATTATACCTATCCTTATGGGTGTAGTTATTTCTTATGTATTCGCATTAATACTTAATGCCTTTGGTGTTACTAACCCTGATGGTTCTGCAATACTTAACTTCGCTTCAGTATCATCTGCAAGCTGGGTTGGAATACCTAAGTTCCAGATATGTAAATTCGATATAACTGCTATACTTGTTATGGCTCCTATCGCAATTGCTACTATGATGGAACACGTTGGTGATATGTCAGCTATATCTGCAACTGTTGATGAGAACTTCATCGCAGAGCCAGGTCTTCACCGCACACTTATGGGTGATGGTCTTGCCACAGCATTTGCAGGTTTTCTTGGCGGTCCTGCTAACACAACTTATGGAGAAAATACTGGTGTACTTGAACTTTCAAAGGTTTATGACCCAGCAGTTATAAGAATTGCTGCTGTATTAGCTGTTATACTTTCATTCATCCCTAAGTTCTCAGCTATTATATCAACAATGCCAACTGCTATCATCGGCGGTGTATCATTTATGCTATATGGTATGATATCTGCTATCGGTGTAAGAAATGTTGTTGAAAACAGAGTTGACCTTACTAAGTCACGTAATCTTATAATCGCAGGTGTTATATTCGTATGTGGACTTGGATTTTCTGATGGTCTTACATTCACTATCGGAGGAACACATATCACACTTACAGCACTCGCTATCGCCGCTATTGCTGGTATTATCCTTAATGCAATTCTTCCTGGCAATGACTACAACTTTGGTGTTAATCCAGAAGGTGACCAGAGCCGTGGAGTATATGTAAGCAATACAGACAATAAATAATATCTATATAATAATTGGCACAGGAAAGCAATGAACCATAAATATACATTTGCTTTTTCTGTGCCATTAATACTATAAGAATTAAAAACAGCCCACCATAAATGTACCTTAATCTGATTAAGATACATTATGACAAGCTGTTTTATATTGAATATTATTATTTAGTACCAAATATTCTATCGCCAGCATCTCCAAGACCTGGGCAGATATAAGCCTGCTCATTAAGCTGTCTGTCCAGATGTCCTACATATATCTGTACATCCGGATGTGCCTTGTGAAGCTTCTCTAAACCTTCTGGAGCAGCTATGATACACATAAATTTAATCTTCTTACCACCATGCTTTTTAATCTGGTCGATTGCATCAACAGCAGAACCACCTGTTGCAAGCATTGGATCTGTAACTACAATAAGCCTTTCCTCAATTGGATCTGGAAGCTTGCAGTAATATTCGTGTGGCTCGTGTGTTTCCTCATCTCTGTACATACCAATATGACCAACCTTAGCTGTTGGAACAAGTGCAAGTATACCAGATACCATACCAAGACCAGCTCTTAATATTGGTACAATAGCAAGCTTTCTTCCTGCTATCATTGGTGTCATACAAGTTTCAATTGGTGTCTCAACTTCAATATCTTCAAGTTCAAGGTCACCCATAGCCTCAAACCCTTCAAGCATTGCTATCTCTTCTACAAGCTTTCTGAATTCATTAGTTCCTGTCTTCTTATCGCGAAGTAATGAAATCTTGTGCTGAATAAGAGGGTGTTCAAACACTGTAATATTCTCTTCGTTTCTTAAATCCATATCATTCTCCTTGCCTGTGCGCCGTACGCATTTTGTTTCATTATTTTATATAATACCATATATGCAGTATCAGGGTCAAAAGGTATTTTCCACCTGCCATATTTTTCTTTATTTTTACAGCATATTGTGCTAAACTGTCTTATGTTTGTATTTAAACTATATTATAAATCTATGAGGAAAAAAGTTATGGCTAAAAATACATTTTCTGTAAAGAATGATATGCAGTACCTTTTCAAACCTAAGGTATCACTCTCAAAAATCGAACGTAAAAAGAAACGCCGTGCATGGGCTTTCGCTATTGGCTCTGTGCTGGTTCTTATACAGCTTGTCCTGACAGTGTTATTTTTACTAAAAATGTTTAAACTTGATATTCTTCCGTTTAAATATTTATTTATGATTAATATCATACTTATATTATTAGTACTGTATGATTTTACATCACAATTCACGAAATCACACATACTAGGAAAGCTTATATCGGTTATGCTGTCCTGCCTTATATTATTCACATATCTGTTTGCCGCCAAATTTGACTCTGTACTGGACAAACTTGGTGCTGCCAATGTTGAGATAGACATTGTTGATGTGTGCGTGCTTTCAAATGACAAGGCACAGAACTTAAATGATGCAGCTAATTACAAATTTGCCATTAATTCAACTGCAAGCAATGCCAATATCAATACCTCCATTGAAAGCATTAGTTCAGAAACCGGCAAGACAATCAAGCCAACTGAATATACTAACTGGTCTAATCTTGTTAATGCACTTTATGATAATAAAAATATTCAGGCTATCGTTATCAATCACTCTATGATGAGTATTATATCTCAGGAATTTCCTGATTTTGAGGATAGCATAAAGATAATTAAGACTTACGAATACAAAGAAAAGGTTGAACTTGATGCCTCTAATGTAAATGTAAAACGTGATCCTTTCATTATATATGTTTCAGGTATATCAAGTGATGATGGCGAAGATACCAAGCTTGCAAGCAAGGCATTAAGTGATGTTAATATTCTTGCAGTTATCAATCCAGAAACCAAGCAGGTATTACTTGTTACTACACCTCGTGATTCCTATATTAAAATCAGTAATTCATCAGGTGTAACCGGTTATGACAAGCTTGCACATGCAGGTTCTTATGGTGTCGATAAATCTATCGAAGCCCTTGAAAATCTGTACGGAATTAATATTGACTATTATGTAAAGATTAATTTTGCTGGTTCACAGGCAGTTATTGATGCCCTCGGTGGTATTACAATTGAATCAGAGATAGAATTTACCAATGGATGGGAAGCTGCTCCTGTTTCTTACCATTTTGTTCAGGGTGCTAATGAATGTGATGGAGAAAAGGCTATTGCTTTCGCAAGAGAACGTAAAGCCTTTGCAGCTGGTGATTTCCAGCGTGGACGTAATCAGACAGCCGTTATTAAAGGTATTATTCAAAAGGCCACATCACCTGCAATACTTACACGCTACTCAGCAGTTATGGATACAGTTAGTGATATGTTCTTAACAAATATACCTTCAAGTGCAATATCTGACCTTGTAAAGTTACAGTTAAGCAACAGCACACCTTGGAATATACAGACATACAGTATATCTGGTAAGACTGATGAATATCGTCATCTTGAGGTATCTAATGTATATGGTGCTTCTATCGTACTTCCATACGAAGAAGATATAAGCACAGCAACCAAGCTTATGAATAAGGTTATCGCTGGTGAAACCTTCGATGTTGACACATACCTTAATTCAGATAACTAATAAGCTTTATTAAATAATATTTAAAATAAACACATATAAATCCCCATTGAAAGCAAACATTTCAATGGGGATTTATATGTTGAATATTAATTTGTCATAGATAATTATATGTCACTACTATAAATATAAAATTATGTCCAGTTATATGTAGTTACATAATAATATCTATATCGCACTACCTGTATCTACTATCTGGTAGGCTTCAATCTTGAACTGGTCTTCTGCACCTATTCCAACAAATCTACAGCCATACATATACTCGTCATTCTCACAAGAATCTCTGTGTAGAATTTCAACTACAACGTAAAGCTTTTCGCCATTAGCAAGAGTTATAACCGTGTCATAAAAAGAATTAACTTTAAAATCATAGCCAGACTTAAATGCTATCCCACCTTTAGATATGTCTACAACGTGAACATCAGCTTTATTTTGAATACGATCTGCGGCATTTACCCCTAGCTGATTAAGTGATACCGTTACATCTATATCTGTTCTCCTTGCTTTTCTCATCTCAGCACCCATATTACATCCATCTCCCATTCAATATAATATAAAATTGTATAATACTTGTATATATTATCACATTATTCGACATATTTCTATTATTTATAATATTTTATTACATTTTTATTAATTTTGTATA
>OBAO01000854.1_pt1 | contig 23547 bp, 14 predicted proteins | sample 1517541 | NCBI WGS metagenome assembly OBAO01 (sample SAMN04571698, study PRJEB22368) | human gut metagenome | biome: human gut; material: stool | host: Homo sapiens | place: Luxembourg | collected 2012-08-10
GGCACAGTTCCTGCATTGGTTTTGCGTCTTCTACAATCGTCTGACGGAACCATTCTTGTATCTGGAACACAAACACTTCACGGACTTCTTTGTTTGGGATGACCAGCCGGTAAACACCATCAACCGCTTTCCCAACTTGTGTCAGGTATCCTGTGGTAAACAGGACACTCCAGAGATTATCTATGCTGTTGTCTATCTCATCATAGGTCAGTTCCAGACGAATTCTTTTTTCGATGGGATTTCCTGCAATCAATTGTTCAATCTCATCGCGTGTCGTCTTGTCTGCCTTGTCGACAAAACGTTTGACCAATCCATTACCACTGGTATTGATCCAAAAGGCCTGTGGATCTGCCTGAGGATCGATGAGTAACTTTTTTACGTGATTAATCACATCCCACGGGCAGTAAATGTCAGCATTTCCAAAACGATAACCGTCATACCATTCTTTCATTTCAGAAAAATGCTGGTTTAACTTATAATCATCCAAAATTTGATGAACTTCTGTGTCTGTAAATCCAAACTGCTCGTCATGTTCCACATCTACCACTGAGTTAACAGCAAAGTTGTTAAGCCCAGTAAAAATACTTTCTTTTGAAATACGTAAACAACCAATTAAAACTGCAAACTGAAGGGAGGTATTGGTTTTTAATGCCTGGCCTAAAAGTCCGCGGATCAGCGAAATCATTTCTCTATAGTAACCATTCTGAAATGCCTTATCCAGTGGTACATCATACTCATCAATCAGTATCACGGTCTTGTGACCATAGTGTTTATGCAATAACCTGGATAGAAACTGCAAACTGAATGTAAGTGTACTGTCTGCAAATACATATCGTCCTTCTTTGAAAGTGGTCAGTGCAAGATATTGTTGTTTTTCTTCGTCTGACAGTTCAGGACTTTCTTTCAAAAAAGGAAAACGTCCTGCTTCATTTCCGATTAACTGTTGCAGATTTTCTTTAGCTTCTTCAAACGTCAGCCCTTCAACACCTTTCAGTGAAAGAAAAATAACCGGATATTTCCCCATATAGGTATCACACAGTTCTTTGTTGCCTGAAATATAAAGCCCGTCAAACAGGGCATGGTCGGTTCCGATCTCAAAAAAGCATTTCAGCATGCTCATGTTCAGTGTTTTCCCGAAACGGCGCGGGCGCGTGAACAAGCTGACTTCTCCCCAGTTCTGTAAAAGCTGTTCAATCAGCTTTGTCTTATCCACATAATAAAATTCATTTCTGCGGATTTTTTCAAAATCATCAATACCCACCGGTAATTTCAATCGCTGCTCCATAAAAGCCTCCCCTTCAGCTATCACGTTTAATCATACCCATAGTATAGCGGATTCCTTTCTAAAATACAATTTGTTTCGCATGTCTTATTTTGTTACTTGCCTGCCACTTATGTGTGTATTATATGTTACTTGCCGCAATATTTTTTCGTTAAATCTTTTCCGCAAGTCCAGTATTTTCAGCCTGTTTTTTCAACAATACCAGCGGTATTTCCGGTTAAGGTAACTGCAAAGAAGAATGGCAAGAAAGTTTCTAAGACTCTTGCATCTAACATCACTGTAAAGAATTACAAGGTTCGTCTTGAAGATGCAACTGGTGCAACTGTTTCCGGAACAACAATCGCTGTTGTAGGAACACCTGTACAGTTCACAGCAAAGACAGCACCGGCAAAGGCTGCAGTCACATATACTTCTAGTGATTCAGCAATTGCAACTGTAGATACTACTGGCAAGGTAACACCTGTAAAGACTGGCAAGGTTACAATCACAGCTGCAACAGATAAGGCTTCTACTACTGCTGAAGTTGAAGTTAAGAACTACGTTCTTAAGTCTGTAGCACAGACTAAGGCAAATACTTTAGAGACTGTTGTTCTTGGTAAGACATCTGACATTAAGCCAGCAGACATCAAGATCACAAACACAGCAAACAACAATGCAATTGCTGTTAAGAGCGTATCTGTTGACAAGGCTGACGCTACAAAGGTTACTGTTGAGACATTTGCTGATATGAAAGATGCAGCTAAGTACAATGTAGAACTTGACGGAACCGTTCAGACCTTCACAGCTACTGATGGTGTTGTTTCAGATGTAAACGTAACACCTGTTACAATCGCAGCAAACACAAAGGGAACTGAGATCAAGGGTCAGACTGTTGATAAAAATAATATCATCATTGATGAGTTTAAGGCTTCTGAAGCTTCTGGAAAGAATGCAGAGTTAAATCTTTCTACAACACAGGGATATGTAGACGGCGATAAGCTTGTTCTTCCGACTGTAGGAAACAAGGGAACAGCAGAAGTTAAGTATCATACTTATAAGTTCGATACAAACGGAAACGAAGTTGGAGCATATACAAAGAAGGTTGATATCACAGCTGTAGCTGAGAATGCAATTACAACAACCGGATTCAATATGACTTTTGCAGATAAGGCACCTAATTGGGATAAAGATAAAACAACAAATCAGTTAGCAATTGGATCTAGCAAGAATGCATATTTCAAATTTGTTGGATCTGACGGAAAAGAAATTTCAAACTACTCTGATTACTCTGTAGTTTCCAGTGATGATTCTATTCTGTTACTTCCTAAGACAACATTGATAAACAGCACAACACCTGTTTCTGTAAAAGGAATCAAAGAAGGAGCTGCTTATATCAATGTATTAGATAAAGATGGAAAAGTTGTTAAATCTTTAGCTGTAAGTGTAACTGCTTCTAGTAAGCTTACAAATGTAACACTTGGAAATACTGCTATTACAATTTCTAAGACAGCTTCTGTTGATAACAAAGTAAGTGTTAAGGCCGTTGATCAGTATAATAATGACATTACTACTGCCTCTAAAATTATTTTAAGTGGTGCAACATCTGATGCTGATAAGGCTATCAGTGCAACCCGTGATGGCAATGATGTAAAGGTAGTCGCAACAGCTGCTGCTGAAGCAGGAAAAACATATACTGTTAAGGTTGAAGTGAAAAATGGTGATGTAACTATTAACCGTTACTTTACTGTAAAAGTAGTTAAAACCAATGATGATGTGACAAAGGCTTCTGATTTAAGACTTGAAGTATCTGGTGTAAAAGATGGCAAGGTAGACATGGCTGTAGCTGATGATGCCGATGCAGAAAAGGCTGCTAAGAATGTTACTGTAAGAGTTGCTGCATACGATGCAGGTGCAAAGATTGGTTATGTAGATAATGCCACATATGAAATCAATAATGATAAGAAGTCTGTTGTTACAACATCTACAACAGGTGCATCTATCTCAGTTGTATCTTGCGGAGCAGCTACCGTATCTAAGAACCTTGATGCAGGTAAGACATATACTGTAACTGTTAAGACTGCAAAGAAGACCTTTACAACAACATTCTCTGTTGTAGATACTCAGGCTTCTGCAAGCGTTAATATTACAAAGAAGACAACTACAAAGACAAATGCAGCAGATATCTTAGCTGAGACTTGTGAAGTAACATATGATGGAAAGAAGTTAAATAATCCTACATTCGTAGTCAATGGCAATGATTGCAAGACAGTAGGTGCTTCTACTTACATCGCAAAGGCAAGTGTATATGTAACTAATAGCAAGAATATTACATATACTGTTCCTGTAACAATTAACACAACATTTACTAGATAATTGTATTTTGTAAGTGGTAAGAAAAGAGAGTCGCTTAAAGCGGCTCTCTTTCTTTATTCAGAATACTAAAATCTCTAATTTGGGTTTAAATCGTTACTGCAACACATCCTTAAATTTTTCAAATTTAAAGGACATCGTATTTGATGAAAATCAAATGCTAATGGAAAATATTTATATGATCCAGTCAATATATACAAAAAACATGAGTTTTACAGATGAATAAAATGTAAAGATATATATTTTTCAAATATTTGTTGCTTTATCGAAAGAAGACTTTCCAGAGTCATCAATTCTTACAGCGAATCCACTTACAGCAACCAGATCTACAGCAGTAACTGTAACCTTGTTTGGTCGGATGTTTCCTTCTGCCTTGCCATTCTGATCATACTTTCCGGTCTTGTACTCGATCGTTGCTTCAGCAGTATCGTTTACCTTATTTAAGTATAACTTAGAACCGTTTGTATAACCATTTCCCTTTGTATCAATTGTAAAATTATAGTTTGCATCAGATGCAGCATCGGTTGTAGTAAGTTCTTTTAATACAACGCCGTTAACATCCTTAGAAACAAGTTTTACTTCTGTCTCTGTTGCATATGGGATTGTTGCCTGGTCAAGTGCGATAGAAGCAACCTTTCCATCAGAAGCCTTGAAAGACTTTGTTGTTCCATCAAGTGTTACATCATAATTAGCAGCATCATTTAACTCGCTGAACAGTGTCAATGTAACCTTTGTTGCATCCTTAGAATCAACAGATACCTTGGATACTGGATAAACAACGTTTGTTGTCTCATTCTTTACTGTAAAATCAGAAGCCTTAAGGTTCTTTGTATCACCAGTAACAGTAGCTGTAAGCTCTGTTAACTTGCTTTGTCCTACAGTAGAAAGAACATAGTTCTTTACTTCTACTTCATGAGTAGCTGTAGCTGTATCTTTACCAATTGTAAGCTTAGCTGTGATTGTAGCCTTAACACCAGTTACTGTACCGTCAGCAGCTACTGTAGCTACTGTTTCATCACTGGATGTGTAAGTAATCTTAGCTCTGTCAGAAGCCTTCTTTGTAGTTGTCAGCTTAGTTGTGTTTCCAACTGCAACTGCTGAATCGCCAGATAAAGCAACGCTTGCCTTAGCTACTGTGAATGTGTAATTCAGCTTCTTTGTCTGTGTCTTAGCAGTCTTCTTTGTAGAAGTCTTGAAAGTTACCTTAACCGGAAATACCGCTGGTATTTTCCACGGAAGTGTTGGAAATACTGGATTTACAAATAGTTTTTTAGGCGAAATTATCGCTACAAGTAACAAACAATCAATCAATAGATAAGCGACAGACAAGTGACAAATTGTTTCAGTTGTGATCTCTGTGCCATATGCTATAATGTAGGTAGATAAACAAAGGATTTTAAAGAAAGGAATCCCTGCATTTGATGACAAAACAAATGATGACATTCATGTAAATAAAAAATATAAGGACACCGTATTTCGAAAACTGTTTGGTGAAAACAGAGAAAATGCGCTGAGTCTGTATAATGCGGTAAACGGTACCGCATATACGAATCCGGATGATCTGGAGTATACGACCCTGGAAGATGTTATTTACATGAAATACAAAAATGATGTTTCATTTCTAATCGACAAAACCTTGAGTCTTTACGAACATCAGAGTTCCTATAACCCCAATATGCCACTCCGTGGATTTTTGTATTATGCGGATCTGTACCGGAAACTAATTCACCGATCCGAGCGGCTGTATAGCAAGCATCTGTTGAAAATTCCGCTTCCTCATTATATTGTATTTTACAACGGAAGCGAAAAGGAGCTTGCAGAAGAAAGAAGGATTCTACGGTTATCAGATGCTTTTGAAACAGATACCGGAGCTGGTGAATATGAATGGACCGCCACAATGATTAACATAAACAGTGGAAAAAATCAGTCCATCATGGACAGCTGCCATGTTTTATATGAGTATGCGGTCTTTGTTGCAAAGATCAAAAAATACCGGGATTCCATGGAATTAAAAGAAGCCATTGATCTTACCGTCAGGGAATGCATAGAGGAAAATATTCTTAGAGATTTTTTGGAACAGCATCGCAGGGAGGTGTGTGATATGTGTCTTACTGAATTTGATGAAAAGAAATATGAAGATGTTCTCCGAGAGGAAGGCCGGGAGGAAGGACTTGCGGAAGGTCGTTCAGAAGAAAGGAAAACCTTGCTCGAGATCGTTCAGAAACTGAAAGAAGGAAAAACTCCGGAACAGTTAGTTGCAGATGGAATGGAGAAAGAATCTGTGGATTCTGCTATCATGCTAAGAAAACTTCTGTAATCCGTAATAACCCATGTTTAAGACGCAAGGGGGTGACACAATAAAGTCAGTGTTTATTGTGTCACCCCTTGTTCATTTTGTTCAATTTACAAAGATTTTTTCACAGGCGAGGAGTTCAAAAACTAAATCTTTCCGTGAAAGAATTTGAAAAAGAAATGCCAATATCAAGCTTATGTTAGCATTTCTTTTTTATAGGAGATAGTTATTTTTGACACAATCTTTAGAGTTTTTCACAAACGACTTTACAGCGTTTTTTACAAAAAGCTATGCCATATGCCAGAATATTTTCCCTGCCATCATTCCGCAGGGCTTCGTCATATCTGCGGTCTCTGATCTGCTGCATTGCTTTTTCGCAGGCACTGTCCAGTTCCCGGAATGTCGCAGCATATTTCAATTCGATGACCATTCCCGCATCCGGATCTTCCGGCTCAATCAGGATATCGCAGAAACCGTCTCCAGATTCTACGTTGGAGCGGATCAGCCAGTCACGTTCACTCCGCAGCAGACCAAGCAACAGGCCGTGATAAAAGTTTTCCTTCTGTTCATCACGAGCTTTGGTATCTAAAATACTGATCATCCGGCCAAGAATCTGCGTCAGGTGTTTTTGTATTTTTTCTGCATCCCCATCTAAAAATGCCCGGCACAGTTCCTGCATTGGTTTTGCGTCTTCTACAATCGTCTGACGGAACCATTCCTGTATCTGGAATACAAACACTTCCCGCACTTCTTTGTTTGGGATGACCAGCCGGTAAACACCATCAACCGCTTTTCCAACCTGTGTCAGGTATCCTGTGGTAAACAGGACACTCCAGAGATTATCGATACTGTTTTCAATCTCATCATAGGTAAGTTCCAGACGGATGCGTTTTTCTATTGCATTACCCGCAATCAGCTGCTCAATCTCGTCGCGTGTGGTTTTGTCTGCTTTGTCTACAAACCGCTTAACTAAATCATTTCCGCTGCTGTTGATCCAGTATGCCTGTGGACAGACATCTGGCTCCTGCAATAAATGATCCACATGATTTATCACGTCCCAAGGGCAATAGATATCGGCATTTCCAAAATGATAACCATCGTACCATTCCTTTATTTCCGCAAAGTGTCCAGACAAATCATAATCTTCCAAAAGGTCAGACACCTCTGCATCCGTAAAGCCGAATTGTTCATCATATCGTGCATCATCAATTGACAGGATTTTGAAATTGTTCAAACCAGTAAAAATACTTTCCTTTGAAATACGTAAACAGCCGGTCAGAACCGCAAACTGAAGGGAAGTATTGGTTTTCAAAGCCTGCCCCAGAAAGTCCGCGGATCAGAGATACCATTTCCCGGTAATAGCCATTCTGGAATGCTTTATCCAGTGGTACATCGTACTCGTCAATGAGTATTACTGTTTTCTGTCCATAGTGCTGGTATAAAAGTTTTGACAGCAATTGAATGCTGGATATGAGAAGCCCTTCCTCCATGGTATATTTTCCATTGTTCAAAGCAATTAAGGCACGGTATTTTTCTTTCTCATTTGCAGAAAGCCGATCGCTATCGTCTAAAAATGCAAATCTTTCAGCTTCTGTACCGATCAGCTCTATCAGACGGTATTTTGCTTCCTCAAATGTCAATCCCTCAACACCTTTCAATGAAAGAAAAATAACCGGATATTTCCCCATATAGGTATCACACAGTTCTTTGTTGTCTGAAATATAAAGTCCGTCAAACAGAGCAGGGGCGGTTCCGATCTCAAAAAAGCATTTCAGCATGCTCATGTTCAGCGTTTTCCCGAAACGGCGTGGGCGTGTGAACAGGCTGACTTTCCCCATGTTCTGTAATAATTGTTCGATCAATTTTGTTTTATCAATATAATAGTAACCGGATGTCCGAATTTCATCAAAAAATTCGATTCCTACAGGTAATTTTAATCGCTGCTCCATAAAAGCCTCCAACCTATTCGTTGCTTCTTCTAATAGTTACAGTATAGCGGATTCTCCTTTAAAATACAATTTTATTGTAAGCGATGAATAACACACCGCCTACCATATTCCTGAATTCAGTTAAAGCAGTAAACGACTACCATTTACTTTCACTTCCTCTGCTACCTATGCGGCAGGGGAATTCTTTTTTCCGGAACACTAGATTCCACATCAATTAGTCCTGAACATTGTTCCTTTATAAATTCACTCCATTTGCTATAACTCCCGCATTTAGATATTTGTGTATCAGTGAAATTACTCTGCCATCCTTGATGCTTCGTGACAATACCTCAATGAGTTTACTCTGACATACTGTGTCGAAGAACTTTTCCAAGTCCATATCCACCACATATACGTAGCCGTCATTTACATTCTTTTGGCATTGTCTGAGGGCATCGTGTGCTCCTCTTTTCAGTCTAAAACTAAAACTATTCTCCGAGAATTGTTCCTCAAAGATTGGCGATAGTTCCTGTGCTATTGCCTGTTGAATTACTCTGTCGACAACAGTAGGAACTCCTAGCTTTCGAAATTCGCCTTTTGCTTCCTTGGGTATTTCTACCCTTCGAACTGGGTTCGGCTTATATCTTCCTTCCCTTATCTCTTGGATTAGGGTTTCTTGGTTTTCTCTTAGGAAGGGCAGAAGTTCATCCACCTGCATACCATCAATTCCACCTTTTCCCTTGTTTCTCTTAACTTGTTTGTAGGCTTCATTAAGATTGTCCTTTCGCAAAATCAAATCCAAAAGATTGTTCGTCCAATAGTCTGTGATGACACCGCTCTTTTCAGTAATCTTAGAGTAGTCGAACACTTCTGCATAGTTTGTATTGCAACCTTATCCTTAGCTATAGCCTGATGTGATTTCTGTTCGTCAGACCAGAGATTTGCCGCCACCTTCCTTCAGATTCCCCTCACGTTAATCATAATCGCTGCTATGAATAGGACACCCTTGGTCTTGGCTGTATCCTTCCCACTACTAGGGCGGATTAGGGACTTTCACCCATTAGAAACGTGCACCGCAAGGCGCACAATTAAAGAAAGAGAGCCGCGAAACGCGACTCTCTTTTTTACCTATTCATCAAACCAAAATTATTTGATTGTGATTGCTCCTGGTACAAAAACTTCCATGTTTGTATAAACATTTCCGTCAACCTTTACAGTTACAGCAAGCTTAGTAATTGTGAAGTATTCACCAGATACAACAGTCTGAGTTCCAGATGTGAACTTAACACCGTTGTTCTTGATACCTTCAACAGCTGCAATAACTAATGGCTGATCAGCTGCGGCCTTGTCAGAACGGCTGCTATATGTTGTCTCACCGTATGTTACAGTAAGTGCATTCTTTACAGCATCAGCTACAGTAGCACCAGCTACAGTGTTATCCTTTACATCAACAGAAGCCTTATCCTGAGTATCCTTTACAGTAAATGTAGTAGAAAGCTCAATATCTTTTCCTTCGTTGTTTGTGATTGTAGCCTTTACAGAGTATGTTCCTGTAGCAAGCTTCTTATCAGCAACGATTGCGGAACCACTTGTTGCTGTTGTAATAGCCTTTACTAATACAGCAGAACCACTTGTTGTTGTTACAACAGCATTTCCCTTAGCATCCTTTACAGAAATGGACTTAATTGTCTCATACTTAACATCAATGCCATCTTTCATACCAACAACCTGGATTGCGATATTCTTATCAGCTGTTGTATCCTTGTCAACCTTCAGATCGAAATTGTTGTTATCAACATCAATTCTCCAAGCATCAGGTACGGTAGTCTTAGCATCCTTTACAGCTACAGAAACAGTCTTAGCAACTACTTCTTTGTTATCACTGTTCTTGTAAGAAATCTTGTAAACATAGTTTCCAGCAGCAACATTTTCACTATTGAAAGTTACTTTCTTTCCGTTGATTGTGTAATATGTGCTTCCAGCTACAGCAGATGTGCTTAAGTTAGAAACATCTGTAGATAAGCACTCTACGCTTAAATTAGCGGCAATATCATCACCGTACTGATCCTTTACAGTTGCAGTAACAGTCTTTGTATTTTTTAACTGCTTAGAAAGAGTTACATTGTAAGAATCTAACTCAAGTGTTGCAACAGTTCTTTCTGCTACGATTTCAACAGCTACAGAACCAACAATCTTGTTATCCTTCTTAATAAGGATGTAAGCAGTACCAGCCTTAACAGCAGTTACGTTTACACTGTGCTTAGGATCAAGAGTAGATGTTCCAAGCATTAATGTAGCCTTGTCAGAAGACTCTACTTTATATTTGTTGTAATCTTTGATCTCGTTACCGTTTGCATCTTTAATCTTAAGGAATGCAGCGTACTGTGTTGGATCCTTTACAGCAAGCTTCTTAGAATCCTTAGCCTTATCGAACTTAGTTGTCGTAGCCTTGTCAATTCTTACATCAAATCCGTTTACAACAGCCTGATCTACAGCAGTAATTGTAACCTTGTTTGGTCCGATGTTTCCTTCTGCCTTACCATTCTGGTCATACTTTCCTGTCTTGTACTCGATCGTTGCTTCAGCAGTATCGTTTACCTTATTTAAGTATAACTTAGAACCGTTTGTATATCCATTTCCCTTTGTATCAATTGTAAATGTATAATGAGCATCTGCATCTGTTGTCTTCAGCTCTTTTAATACAACGCCGTTAGCATCTTTAGAAACAAGCTTTACTTCTGTCTCTGTTGCATATGGGATTGTTGCATTATCAAGTGCGATAGAAGCAACCTTTCCATCAGAAGCCTTGAAAGACTTTGTTGTTTCGTCAAGTGTCACATCATAGTTAGCACCATCGCTTAACTCGCTGAACAGTGTTAATGTAACCTTTGTTGCATCCTTAGAATCAACAGATACCTTAGATACCGGATAAACAACATTTGAAGTTGTATTCTTTACTGTGAAATCAGTGGTCTTAAGGTTCTTTGTGTTTCCAGCAACAGTAGCGGTAAGCTCTGTAAGCTTTGTCTGGGAAACTGTGCCTAATGCGTAGTTCTTAACTTCAACTTCAGCAGTAGTAGAAGCCTTATCTGTTGCAGCTGTGATTGTAACCTTGCCAGTCTTTACAGGTGTTACCTTGCCAGTAGTATCTACAGTTGCAATTGCTGAATCACTAGAAGTATATGTGACTGCAGCCTTTGCCGGTGCTGTCTTTGCTGTGAACTGTACAGGTGTTCCTACAACAGCGATTGTTGTTCCGGAAACAGTTGCACCAGTTGCATCTTCAAGACGAACCTTGTAATTCTTTACAGTGATGTTAGATGCAAGAGTCTTAGAAACTTTCTTGCCATTCTTCTTTGCAGTTACCTTAACCGTAACTTTTGCCTTACCAGCCTTAACAGCGGTAACCTTTACCTTCTTTGTAGAAGTCTTTGATACCTTTGCGATGCTCTTTGCACTGCTAGAAACTGTTGTCTTAACACTCTTCCAGCTAGAAGGTGTAGTAACAGTTAATGTTTTTGAGCTACCAACATAAACAGTAGCCTTTTTTGCGCTAAGCTTTGCTGTAGAAGCTGCCTGTGCGTTTGTAGCAGGAACTGCTGTTACAACCATAGCTGCAGCGAGAGCAAAAGCTAACACTTTTTTGCTTGATTTCATGTTTTTTCCTCTCTTTCTTTTTGACTAACTTCCATCTCTTCTACTCGTTTAACCCTGCACGTTTAAGTTCCTTCATCTTCTCTTCCAAACCGCTGCGGACGATTCTTCCAATCCAATGTTCTCGCTAATTGCCTCCACTGACCTTCCTCGGTCTTACTGTTAAGTCCATCGTCAGTTTCATCTACAGACACATAAATCAAAATTGACCAGAAACTTTCGTGCATCAGACGTCGGCGTAGAGTGTGATATCAACGTTGATTGTCCAGCATCAAGATCAGCAAGCTGAGGTTCCGATGACTTATATTTCTAATATGTATCTGCAATTGTAAGGTCTGTCTGGAACAAGTTCCAGTTTCCATAGCCTCGATAGTAGTTCATCACTTGTCGTACTATTTATAGTACACTTTTAACTACTCTACGTGCATATCATACACCAAGTATTGTATCTTTGCAACACCAAAATTACATTTTATTGAAAAAATTCTTTAATATTTTCTTAAGCATTTAAGAGTTTTTTCACTTTTTTCTATTATTAAAACTATTTCACGCGTAGTTCGAGTGAAACTACGCGTGAAGATAAACAATTCTATTTAAAGTAAGCAACTCCGGATTCGAAGATCTTCATATCCTGCTCTCCGTAGATGTTCATGGCAACGGCCTCACCGCGGCGCTCGCTGTGTGCCATCTTTCCGAGTACACGTCCATCCGGACTGGTGATACCCTCGATCGCCATGTACGAACCATTGACATTCCACTCTTCATCCATGGTTGGCTCGCCGGCTTCATTGACATACTGGGTTGCAACCTGTCCGTTTGCAAAAAGCTTGTCCAGCCATTCCTTCGGAGCTACGAAACGTCCCTCTCCATGGGATGCCGGGTTGCAGTATGTTGCACCAAGCTTTGCCTGCTGCAGCCATGGGGATTTGTTTGTTACGACCTTGGTATATACCATCTTGCTGATGTGGCGGTTGATGGTATTGTAGGTCAGTGTCGGGGAATCCGCACTCTGTGCCTGGATCTGTCCGTAAGGAACAAGTCCCAGTTTGATCAGCGCCTGGAATCCGTTGCAGATACCAAGTGCCAGTCCGTCACGTTCTGACAGCAGTTTGTTGACTGCCTCTGTCATCTTTGCATTCCGGAATGCTGTTGCAAAGAACTTTGCAGATCCTTCCGGCTCATCTCCTGCGGAGAATCCACCCGGGAACATGATGATCTGTGACTGGTTGATTGCCTTGACAAATTCATCGACAGAATCACGGATGTCTGCTGCACTCAGATTCTTGAATACTTTTACAATTGTATTGGCACCTGCACGCTCAAACGCTTTCGCACTGTCGTACTCGCAGTTTGTTCCAGGAAATACCGGAATAAATACGGTTGGTTTTGCGACTTTGTTTTTGCATACATAAATATTCTTTGTATCGTATACGTCACTCTGTACTTTTTCTTTATCCTCGGTTGCGCGGGTTGGGAATACACGCTCGAGTGTTCCCTGCCATGCATCGAGTGCTTCATCCATGGAAAGAGCCATGTCTTTGTATACGAATTTCTGTGCGTCGTTCACTTCTCCGATAACGATTGCGGATGCTTCTTTTATAATAGGAAGAAACTCTTCTTTTACTTCTGCAACAATATTACCGAATCCCGGCGCAAATAAGGTTTCTGCAGTCACATCATCGGCGATGGTTACACCTAATTTGTTACCGAATGCCATCTTGCCGACTGCTGCTGCCAGACCTTTTCCGTCCAGTGCATAGGCACTGCGGATTGCTCCCTTGCCGATCAGCTCATGAATCTTGTCATACAGTTTCATCACCTGCTCATATACCGGCAGATCATACGCGTTCTTTTCGATCGTAAAGAGTACCAGCTTATCTCCTGCTTCTTTCAGTTCCGGTGTGATCACGTCTTTTTCTCTTGCCACATCGACTGCGAAAGATACGAGTGTCGGCGGTACATCAATATCGTTAAAGGTTCCGGACATGGAATCTTTTCCACCGATGGACGGCAGTCCAAAACCGATCTGTGCGTCAAATGCACCGAGCAGTGCGGCAAACGGCTGGCTCCATCTCTTTGGATCTTCGTTCATTCTGCGGAAATACTCCTGGAAGGTGAAGCGTACTTTCTTGTAGTCACCACCGGCGGTCACGATACGGGAAAGGGATTCCAGTACGGCATATACCGATCCGTGGTATGGACTCCAGGAGGATAAGTACGGATCAAATCCGTAGGACATCATGGTTACGGTATCGCATTTTCCTTTCAGAACTGGAAGTTTGGCAACCATGCTCTGTGTTTCGGTCAGCTGATAGCGGCCGCCGTATGGCATGTAGACACTTCCCGCACCGATGGAACCGTCAAACATCTCGACAAGTCCCTTCTGGGAACATACATTAAGATCCGCAAGCATGGCAAGCCATGCTGATTTGTTGTCGTTTTTCTGTAATGCATCTGCAACTTTCGGAAGTTCGATCTTTTTAAAGAAGTTGTCTTCCTCTTTTGGCATCTCGACTTCGACATCTGCTTCCTGATGCGCACCGTTGGTATCGAGAAATGCACGGGAAATATTGACAATGTCTTTTCCTCTCCACTCTAAGATCAGTCTCGGCTCCTCGGTAACAACTGCCACCTCGGTTGCTTCAAGGTTTTCTTCTTTTGCATAAGCAAGGAACTGCTCAACATCCTGCGGAGCGACAACCACTGCCATACGCTCCTGGGACTCGGAGATTGCAATCTCCGTTCCATCCAGACCAGCATATTTCTTCGGTACTTTATCCAGATTCACGCGCAGTCCGTCTGCAAGCTCACCGATGGCTACCGATACACCGCCGGCACCGAAATCGTTACATTTTTTGATAATATGGCTGACTTCTTCTCTGCGGAACAGGCGCTGCAGTTTACGCTCAGTCGGTGCATTACCTTTCTGTACCTCGGCACCACATACAGACGTAGACTGTGTGTTATGTGCCTTGGAAGATCCGGTTGCTCCACCGATACCGTCACGTCCGGTACGTCCGCCAAGAAGGATAATCTTATCTCCCGGATCAGAGGTCAGTCTCTGTACGGCACGTCTCGGTGCGGCACCCATGACAGCACCGATCTCCATACGTTTTGCTACATAATCCGGATGGTAAACTTCTTTGACATATCCGGTTGCCAGTCCGATCTGGTTTCCATAAGAGCTGTAACCTCTGGCTGCCTCGCGCACGATCTTCTTCTGTGGCAGCTTACCCTCAATCGTATCTTTTACGGATACGGTCGGATCTGCGGCTCCGGTCACACGCATTGCCTGATAGACATAGGTTCTTCCGGAAAGCGGATCACGGATGGCTCCACCTAAACAGGTAGCAGCACCACCGAACGGCTCAATCTCGGTCGGATGGTTGTGTGTCTCGTTCTTAAAGTTTACAAGCCACTCCTCTGTCTTTCCATCTACTTCCACCGGTACCACGATGGAACATGCATTGATCTCGTCAGATTCTTCCTGGTCTGCAAGTTTTCCTTCTTTTTTCAGACGTTTCATGGCAAGCAGTGCCAGATCCATCAGGCAGACAAACTTGTCATCGCGTCCCGCATACAGTTTCTTGTGGGTATCCAGATATTCTTCGTAAGTCTTTTTGATTGGTGCCTGGTAAAATCCTTCATCAAACTTCACATTTTTAAGTTCTGTCGAAAAGGTGGTATGACGGCAATGGTCACTCCAGTAAGTATCAAGCACGCGGATCTCTGTCACGGACGGATTCCGCTTCTCGGTATTTTTGAAGTAATTCTGGATATGTAAGAAATCCTTAAAGGTCATGGCAAGATTTAAAGAGCTGTACAGTTCCTTTAAGTGTGCTTCTGCCATGTCGATAAATCCGTCGAAAACTGCCACGTCTGCCGGCTCATCGAAATTCTGTACGAGGGTATCCGGCTTGTCCATACCGGTCTCACGGGAATCTACCGGATTGATACAGTACTTTTTGATCGCCTCTAACTCATCCTCTGTGATGTCACCCTTGATCACATAGGTCGTCGCGCTGCGGATGATCGGCTCCTCATCCTCATTTAAAAGCTTCACGCACTGCTCTGCGGAATCCGCTCTCTGGTCGAACTGTCCCGGCAGGAATTCTACGGAAAATACGTTTCCGCCTTCTGCGTCAAAGTTCTCCTCATAAATATCATCCACTGGCGGCTCGGAAAATACCGTCTGCAATGCCTTCTGGTAAGTGGCATCCGATACATTTTCCACATCATAACGGATCAGAACACGCACCTGATCTGCAGCGATTCCGAGATAATGCTTTACCTCATGTTTTAATTCTTTTGCCTTTACGGCAAAATCCGGTTTCTTTTCTACGTACACACGACGTACATTGCCCATTGGATTTACCTCCTTCTTTTGCGAAACGGAATGCCCCCTGCATTTGGGGGCATTCTATTGATCTTTATGTTATTGTATCATGGGTTGACAATTAAGTAAAATTAATATCGCTTACGATATCTATTACCTGTTCTTATGAAATTACTGTACGGTAATTGCACTGTCCGTTACAACGCCCGGAGTGTCCGGTTCCGGCTGATCCGGCTGATCGGTACCCGGGTTTGGATTTACAAAATTAATCTTTACTTTCAGCTTTCTGGATTTATTTCCTGCCGTATCTTTGACATATACGGTCACGCTATAAGTTCCATAGGTTCCTCTTTCCATAGCGGTAACTGCCTTATGTGCTTCTCTGGCATCCACGAAAACATATTTTGACGCAAGTTTTTTGCCCAGATCTTTTGCCACTACATCTGCCTTAATTGCAGAAACCAGTTTTTCTTTGGAAACGGCTTTATTGTAGGTCAGTGTCTTTCGCTTCAGGCTGATGGATGGCGCTTTCGTGTCTTTTACGGTAATTACGATACTCTTCTGAGTCTTATTTCCCTTGGCATCTTTTGCTGTGTATGTAATCTTATATTTTCCGGTCTTTGCCGCATTGACTTTTCCGGAAACGGTAAATTTAAGTGTCTTACCTCTGTAATCGGTAGCTTTCACACCCTTTTTCAGATCTACTTTGCTGTTTGTTCTCTCGATGGTTTTATTCTTGATTCCCTTAATCGTCGGACGGAGTTTCAGCCATGGATTTCTCGGATCCGGATCGGTCGGATCCCATCCGCGGTACGGACTGTTTACATCAATACGGATCGGGGTAGGCTTGCCCAATGGTCCCGGATCTTTGCTGTCATAGATGGTTACTTTGGTTCCTACCGGGCAGTTGTCATAGATCCACTTGGCATCTTCCACATTCAGACGGACACATCCGTGGGATGCCGTCTGTCCCAGACGGTTATAAGAATTGTATGCCAGCTTGCTCGGGTCCTGTGAACTGTAAAAAACAGAGTGGAACAGCACACCACCGTGAATACGGCTGCAATACTGTCCGTACACACCGCCCATAAGTGTATGCCAGCGGTATTTTGCCGGAATCGCAAAGGTTCCTGTCGGGGTGGCATTGTTGACACCGACAGAGCAGGCAAATGCTTTGACCGGTTTGGTATATTTGCCTTTGGAATCAAGTGCATATACGGTCACACAGTTCTGCTGACGATTGATTTTAATGTAATATGGCAGTTTTGCTGCCTGAGTTGTAACGGGTGTTCCTGCGAACACAAGCAGCATGAGTGCCGCCATCAATCCGCATAAGGTTTTCAAAATTCCCTTTTTCATGATAATCTCCTTTTCTCTCCTTTGTGAAAGGTATATAATATATCCTATACTATACTATACTACTGAGGATATGATCGATGGATATCAATTATGAATTATACAAGGTTTTCTATTATGTTGCAAGCTCTCTCTCATTTTCGGATGCAAGTAAGAAGCTTTTTATCTCCCAGTCAGCGGTAAGCCAGTCTATCAAAACATTAGAGCGGAAGCTGGGACAGCCGCTTTTTATCCGTAGCACAAAAAAAGTGCAGCTGACTCCTGCCGGTGCTCTGCTTCTGAAACATGTGGAACCTGCCATGAATCTAATCTCACGCGGCGAAAGCCAGCTTTTAGAATCCGGCTCTCTTGGTTTAGGACAGCTGCATATCGGTGCCAGCGACACGATCTGCCGCTATTTTCTGCTGCCGTATCTGCAGAAATTCCATCGGAAATTCCCGGATGTTCCGATTAAAATCACCAATGCCAGCTCGATGGGCTGTGTAGACCTGTTAGAGCAGCGCCGGGTAGATCTGATTATCACAAATTTTCCAAACCCGCATCTGAATCCTTCCTATATTCAGAAAACGGTTGGCTCTTTCTCGGATGTGTTCGTCGCCAATCCGGCATATTTTGATCTGGCGGACCGCATCGTTCCTTTCTCGGAGCTTGGCACCTATCCGCTCATGATGTTAGACCGCAAGAGCACGACAAGTGAATTTCTGCACCACATTTTCCTGCAGCATCAGCTGGAACTGCTGCCTCAGGTAGAGCTCAGCAGCAACGATCTGCTCATTGACATGGCCCGCATCGGTCTTGGAATTGCTTTTATCCCGGATTTTTGTCTGAAACACAAGCCGGAGGATCTCTTTCTCGTCCACACGCAGGAAACGATCCCGCAGCGGCAGCTGGTGGCTTCGTTAAACCCTACCCTTCCGGTTTCTGCCTCCACCGAAGAGTTTTTAAAGCTCCTCCCGGACGTCTGACCAGAACCGGCTCACTTCTTCCCGCAGCTGCGGCAGACCACAGACGCTTCTCTTTTCCCATTCTCTCGGAAAAAGCGCTCCGTATTCGCGCTGCAGGAAACGTTCATCCAGCAGAAGGATCACGCCGCGGTCCTCGCTGGTCCGGATCACGCGCCCTGCTGCCTGCAGGACTTTGTTCATTCCCTGATAGCGGAACGCATAGTCAAATCCGGACAATCCCCGCTCATCATAATAATTCTTTAAAATTTCACGTTCATCGCTGACCTGCGGAAGTCCGGTTCCCACGATGATGGCACCGATCAGCCGATCGTTTTTCAGATCAATGCCTTCCCCGAAAATTCCACCCATCACACAGAACGCAACGAGTGTCCCCTGGCGCTCTTTTTCAAATTCTTCCAAAAACGCTTCTCTTTCGTGTTCTTTCATATTACTATGCTGCATCAGAATCTCGCACGAATCGGCCGCCTTCCCGGCAAAGACCTCATATACATCCTGCATCAGCCGGTAAGACGGGAAAAACACCATGTAATTTCCCTGCTGTGCTTCTGTGACTGCACCGATATAGTCCGCGATTTTTTCGTATTCTTTTCTGTTCCTCCGCGTATATTTTGTGCTCACATCCCGACCAAATGCGAGAAGTCTCTGTGTCTGGGCAAACGTACTCTGCGCATAAATGGCATAGTTATCCTCGTCCGTGGAAAGTAGCCGCTTATAGTATCCGATCGGCAGGAGCGTTGCGGAGAAAAAGATCGTGGAATTGCTTTTATCGATGCATTTCTGCAGATTGACCGACGGATCTACGCAAAAGAGCCGGATCCGGAACTGGCCTTCCTCCGTCATCTGGCTGTAGATCACGTAATGGTCATCCACCAGATCATAAATATTCAGGAAATTGCGCAGCGCAAAGTAAAAATCCAGCACCGTTTTCTTCTCCGGAAATTCCCGCGGTTTTTCCAAAAATTCATCCATCTGGGAGGCCAGCCGCATAAGGTGGAAGGTCAACGTTCCCACACTGTCCAGAATCTGGTAGTGCTCACACTCACGTTTCATTTCCAGCATGGCTTTGTTGCATTTGTCCAGGATACGGCAGATCGTACGGCTGTGCGCTTTCATGATCCGCTTCACTGCAAGCACGTCTTCTTTGTACAGATCGGCACTGTACATCTCCCTGCTGCGATCCACGAGGTTATGTGCCTCATCCACCAGGAACAGATAGTCTCCCTTTATCCCCTCCTGAAAAAAGCGTTTCAGATATACATTCGGATCGAATACGTAATTGTAATCACAGACAATATTGTCCGCCCAGGTTGCCACATCCAGACTCATCTCAAACGGGCACACCTGATATTCTTTCGCCTGCGCTAAAACTTCCTCTCTGGTAAACAGGTTGGATTTCTGCAAGAGATCAAACACCGCATCGTTCACCCGGTCAAAATGTCCCTTTGCATATGGACAGTTTACCGGGTTGCAGTCCATCTCTTCACACAGGCAGAGTTTTTCTTTTGCTGTAATCTGGATCACTTTGGCACGATAGCCCTGTTCTTCCAGCAGTGCGAACGTTTCTTTTGCCACAGTTGCTGTGATGGTCTTTGCCGTGAGATAAAAGATCCGGTCTGCCAGCCCTTCTCCCACTGCTTTTACCGCCGGAAAGATTGTGGAAATTGTTTTGCCCACACCGGTCGGTGCTTCGATAAACAGATTCTTTCCCCGCAAAATTGTACGATAAACATCTGCAACCAGCTTCTTTTGCCCTTCCCGGTACGGAAATGGAAACTCCAGTCCATGAATGCTCTCCTGCCGCTGTTTTTTCCATGCAATCTGCCAGTCCGCCCATTTCCGATAATCTTCGATCAGATGGCCAAACCACACGGTCAGTGTCTCATAATCGAAAATTTCCCGGAAATACCGAATTTCTTCCGTATCCAGATTGCAGTAGGTCATCTGCACGCCGATCCGCTCCAGACGGTTCTGTTTCGCATAGATATACGCATAGCACATTGCCTGGGCTTTATGCACGTAGACCGGCTGTTCCATTGCCGCAACGTTTCTATATACACCCTTGATCTCATCGATGAAGCTGATTTCTTCTTCCGGAGGGATTTCCGCCGCAAACTCCATCTCCGGTTGCAGCACAGACTCCGTCGCAGCCGGCAGATCCGGCTGAAATTTTCCATAGGCGATTCCGTCTGCACGTCCTTCCACGACCAGCACGTAATCGTTGGCTTTCCATTCAATTTTCAGCGGTACTTCCGCCTGGTAGGAGGTGTCCATGCTTTTTTGAATTTTCCGGTGGATACGGCTGCCTTCCATCATGGCCTCTGCACTCGCCAGCTTTCCGGCACGATTATCGATATCTCCTGCCCGGAAAATAAACTCTACCAGATTTCTCACGGATATATGTAATTCCTGCATGTACGCCTCCTTTCTCCCGCGGGTATTTTCCTGTTGTATGAAGCGGGTTTTTATTTGTTCCATTATTTTACAATAAAAAGCCCCGCTCCGGAATACGGAGCGGGACTTAAAGTTCCATAGTCACGATATAATAATTGTATTATGCTACTGCAAATTTAGCAACTACGTTTTCGAAGTTTTCATTCTTTCCACCGTAGCAAACCTGAAGATTCTTCTTTACGCCAAGACCAATCATGCCAAGTAATGACTTTGCATCAATCAGTGTGCGGTCGCATTTTACATCGATATCGAAATCGCAGCCTCCTGCAGCACGTACGAAATCTTTTACTTCATCCATGTCTGATAACCGAATTACTTTAACAGTTTCATACATAATCCAACACCTCTTTCTACCTTTAAACAAGATATTATTTTTATCATCCCCGAGTTTAGAAACGATTATGCCACTTTTTTTTTCATCTGTCAAAGTTCCGCAAACTCTGTATTTCTTAGGTTTTTCCTGCATAATGACGGTAAACGCGCAACCGTTTTACTCAGATTCCTACCGTTTTTTTTCGTGTATTTATATTTATACCTGCTATCTTATGCAATTTCTCCAAAAAATTGCCTTTCCAATCACAAAAACAGGAATTTTTTGACGAAAACTAATTTTTTTAAAGTGGTTTCCCACTTTTTTTCAGAATATCCACATATAATTCTCCGATCGGACTGACCTTTATCCCCTTGTGCCGGATATAGCCGATCCGCATCTTTTCGCTCTCTGCCAGCGGCACTGCCGCATAATCATTACCGTTTAATTCTTCACAGATAATCCCGGAACAGAGTGTATAACCATTCAGACCAACCATCAGATTCAGCATGGTCGCCCGGTCATCCGCATGGATCATCTTCTTATATTCATAGGTACTTTTCATCTCTTCGGCAAAATAAAAGGAATTATTTTTCCCCTGTTCGAACACCAGACATGGATATTCCTGCAGTTCTTTCATGGAAATTACATCCCTTTGTGCCAGCGGATGTCCTTTCCACAGATATACATAGGTGTCACAGGTAAACAGTTCTTCAAAAATCACATCATTTTCCCTGAAAAGTTTCTGGAGTACTGCTTCATTAAATTTGCTCAGGAAAAGAATCCCCAGCTCACTTTTCATGTTACGCACATTTTCGATTACCTGATTCGTCTGTGTCTCATGCACGGCAAATTCATATTCTTCCATTCCGACAGCCTTGACCACTTCCACAAATGCCTTGACTGCAAAGGTATAATGCTGCATGGACACAGAAAATTTCTTTTTGGATTCAGACGAAATATAACGGGATTCCAGCAAATGATACTGCTCCACGACCTGCTTGGCATATCCGATAAATTCCTCTCCCTCCGGTGTAAGCACGATTCCGCGGTTTGACCGGATAAAAATGGTGATTCCTGCTTCTTCTTCCAGTTCGCGCACAACCGCAGACAGATTGGGCTGTGAGACAAACAATTTTCGGGATGCTTCGTTCATGGAACGGCTTTCTGCAATCGTAATTACCTGATGTAACTGCTGTAGGGTCATATGTCTTACCTCTTTTCCTTAAGCAAATGATCTGTTATATACCGGACAAGGATCTGAAGTATCCATGCAATCACAATGGAACTGCATACCAGCACCAGTTCGTAACGCAGACGGCATGTATGAAATGCTGCTCCCTTCATAAATTTTCGTATGGTAACATGTACCAGATACAATTCCAGCGAATGAGCACCAAACCATTCCAGTATTCTTATAACCGGGCGCATAGATAACTGGGAAAAGATCCAGGCAATTCCCGCACAACATGAGATATTAAAAATTCCAGTCACATACCTTGCAAAAATAGGAGATCCACTTGGAAGCATGGTGAGCAAATAGCCGGATAACGCAAAAAGAATCAACCATTTCCAATAACTTTCCCTTTTTTCATAGCTGGATCTGCCATAAAAACAGCCCGCTATAAAAACAGGCAGACGAAGCAAAGCAATATTTACATTTCCAAACACCTCTTTCTCATATAATGCAATTACAAGTGCCAATACGGTAACAGCACTTACCATGGAAATCAGCCGGATCTCTCCATCTATTGCGTCCCGTGCGCTATCCACAATCTGAAAGATATAGGGATAAATCAGATAGCATAACAGCATAAGTCCAATATACCAGTAAAGCCTGTCTCCATCACTGAAAAATGTGATAAATGTGAAGTCTTTTATGGCTTCTCCCCATCCTGTTTTATCTACACAGACATCCAGTAAAATATAAGAGGGTACGGCTACGATGCAATAAGGAATCAGAATTCTTTTTAATCTTCTTATGTAAAAACTTCTAACATCTGATCTTTTTTTCATGGAATAATATAACCCCAGACCAGAAAAGAATAAAAATGCATCCACACTTGATGATGAAATATATCTCCAAAAGAAGGAAATCCAGCCACTAAAATGATAGGAGTAATAATGACAGTCATCCGTAAAATGAAAAACTATAATCAATATGATGGATATTCCCATTAACGCACCCCGATATTGCGAAAGCACGCTGTTATTTGTTTTTTTCATATAATTCTCCTTTATAAAAATTTAATTTAAATTACTATAAATAAAAAAACACCTAAACAGGTGTTTTTAAAGAGCAGGGGATGAGAGAATCGAACTCCCACCAAAGGTTTTGGAGACCCCTATCATACCATTTGACCAATCCCCTATATGAGAAAACAACGTAGACAAGTACGCTGCTAACTTCTTATTCATGAAATGTTTGTACTTTCAAAACTTCATACAGATTTAACCGCTTTTTTAATCAAGCCCTCGACCTATTAGTAACAGTCAGCTCCATGTGTTGCCACACTTCCACCTCTGCCCTATCTACCTTGTAGTCTTCAAGGGGTCTTACTCCCGAAGGAGGGATATCTCATCTTGAGGGGGGCTTCACGCTTAGATGCCTTCAGCGTTTATC
>OBAO01000893.1_pt1 | contig 22367 bp, 16 predicted proteins | sample 1517541 | NCBI WGS metagenome assembly OBAO01 (sample SAMN04571698, study PRJEB22368) | human gut metagenome | biome: human gut; material: stool | host: Homo sapiens | place: Luxembourg | collected 2012-08-10
CGCGTTTGCCCCTGCCGCCCGGTCAAGCGGCATATAACGGCAAGGCCGCCCCTCATCAGTCCGCTCCGCGGACAGCTTCCCCCCTTGGGGGGAGCCAAGAAAAGGCGCGTGTGCGAGAAGTTTTCGCACACACGCCTTTTTCTTATTTCTCCCCTTCGGGGAAAATCACCTTATTGACGAAGAAGAAGATCACCATGGACACGCCGCCGTTCAAAACCGTCGTGCCGATGTTGTAGATGAAGTCCGGCACCAGCAGGCCAGCCACCGCCACCCAAACACAGTTGATGGAGTTGACGATGCAGGTGATGATGCAGAACGCCGCCACATACCAGGCAATTTGCTTGCCCAGGCTGCCCTTGCTGCGGAACACAAAATTGCGCTGGATCGGGAAGTTGATGCACTCGCCAATCACCATCGCGATCATGTAGGCGCAGAAGTAGGGCAGACCGCCGTGGGCGGCATCGTAGCCGAGGATGTTCCACTTGAAGGTCTCGCCGAACAGGGTGATGTCGATGCCCGGCCAGCCGAAATCCACCACCGGCAGGCTTGCAAAGGCCTTGGGCAGAAATTGCAGCAGCAGGTACTTGAACACGGTGATGAGGTTGGACACGATGACGAACAGGCCGCCCTCGCGCACCCACTTGGCAGCGGCGGGGTGCTTTGCCGCGAAGTTATTCCAGAAATTCATAGCCTGCTTCCTTTCAGCTGTTTTTCAAGCGCTCTTCCATGCGGCTGTTCAGTACGAGGTTCTTCACGGCCTCCACGATCACCCGCACAAGGCCGATGATCCAGAAGCCCTGCAGCTCCATCACGATGCCGTCCACCATGCCCATGCTGATGGCGCCGTTGGTCATTTTGGCCAGCGCCCGCAGAGGCATATTGTACTGGAACAGGATGTTCAGGTCGGGCTTGCCCTTTTTGATGCTGCGGCGCAGCAGGGTGCCCAGCACGGCAGCCGCCAGCCAGCCGATGGGGCTGCGTCCGTGCCCCATCTCGCCCAGCGTCATGTTGCGGTCGATGTGCACCTTGTTCTCCGGGATGGGACGGCCCAGCAGCGCCTCAAACTCCGCGTCCGGCACCTTCTGCACCTGCGCAGTGCGGTAATGCTCCAGATTTTTGCCCGCATAGGGGTCGGGTGCGCCGGTGCCCGCCACCGTGACAGCGGCAGTCAAGCGGATATCGGCGCTGGAAGCGCCCACCAGCAGCTGATAGCTGCCGCCCTCTACCTCCCAGCGGTCGGTCTTGACGTTCCAGTAGCGGAACGCCTTGTCATCCAGCGGGATGGTGACGGTCTTGCTCTCTCCGGCTTCCAGCTGCACCTTGGCAAAGCCCTTCAGCTCCTTGACGGGGCGGAAAACTTTTGCATCCGGCTTTGCCACATACAGCTGCACCACCTCGGCACCGGCACAGCTGCCGGTGTTGGTGACAGTCAGGGTCACGCCCTTTTCGTCTGCCTTCAGGTCACTGTACGCAAAGCTGGTATAGCTCAGGCCGTAGCCGAAGGGGAAGGCGGTGGGCACACCGGCGGTGTCATAGTAGCGGTAGCCCACATACAGACCCTCGCGGTACTCCACGGTGGGACCGTCGCCGCCGAAATGCGCTTTTGCGGGGGTGTCGGCGTAGCTGCGCGCCCAAGTCTCAGCCAGCTTACCGCAGGGGTTCTGCGCGCCGGTGAGCACCTCGACCAGTGCGCCCGCACCGGCCTGACCGCCCAGACAGCCGTAGACCAGCGCCTTGCAGTCCTTGACCCAATCGCTTTCCAGCGAGGAGCCTGCACTCAGCAGCACCACCACGTTGGGGTTTGCCGCCGCCACAGCTGCCAGCAGTTCCAGCTGGTTCTCTGCCAGCTTCATGTCGGCGCGGTCGATGCCCTCGCTCTCCTTGATCTCGTCCAGACCCATGCACAGCAGCACCACATCGGCGTTCTTTGCCAGCAGCACCGCCTCGGCTTTCAGTGCCTCGTCGGGCTTGCCCTGCCGGTCAAAGCCCTTGGCGTAGCCGACGCTGTTCAGGCCGCTTTCGGCAAGGCAGTCCAAAAAGGAATCCACCTTGATGGAGTTGACGGCGCTGGAGCCTGCACCCTGATAGCGGGGCGTCTGGGCAAAGTCGCCGATGACCGCCACCTTTTCCCCCTTTGCAAGGGGCAGCAGGCTGTTTTCGTTTTTCAGCAGCACGATGCTCTGGGCAGCAGCCCGGCGTGCCAGTGCGTGGTGGGCGTCGGCATCGAACTTGCCGGGTGCGGCGTCCACCGCCGCTTTGGTGGTGAACACCAGCTCCAGCAGCTCCTCCAGCCGGGCGTCCACGTCCGCTTCGGTGATCTTGCCGGTCTGCACCGCTTTCATCAGCTCCCGGATGGCGTCCCCGCCGGGGGCGGGCATTTCCAGCGTAGAGCCGTTCTTTACGCCCAAGGCGTGGTCGTTGCTGCCGCCCCAGTCGGTGACCACTGCGCCGTCAAAGCCCCAGTCCCTGCGCAGGATATCCATGAGCAGGTGGGCGTTCTCGTTGGCGTAGGTGCCGTTGACAAGGTTATAGGCGGACATGATGGTCTTGGGCTGCGCTTCTTTGACCACCATCTCGAAGCCGGTCAGGTAAATTTCCCGCAGGGTGCGCTCGTCCACGATGGAATCCGAGGCCATGCGGCGCAGCTCCTGACTGTTCACGGCAAAGTGCTTGGGGCAGGCGGCAATGCCGTTTTTCTGGATGCCGCGGACGTAGGCCGCCGCCATCTTACCGGCAAGGTAGGGATCCTCCGAGAAATACTCGAAGTTGCGGCCGCACAGGGGGCTGCGCTTGATGTTCAGGCCGGGGCCCAGCAGCACCGACACGCCCTGTGCCGCTGCTTCTTCGCCCATGGCTGCGCCCACAGCCTCGCCAAGCTCCGGGTCCCAGCTGTTGGCAACGGTGGCCGAGGTGGGAAAGCAGGTGGCGGGCACACTGGGGTTCAGGCCCAGATGGTCAGCCGCACCGGCCTGCTTGCGCACGCCGTTGGGGCCATCGGACAGAGTAATGGCCGGGATGCCCTTGCCCGGCAGCGCCCGGGTGGTGAACACCGTGCCGCCGCTCAGCAGGGCGCATTTCTGTTCCAGATCCAAGCTGTTGATGATATCTGTGTGTTTCATGGGTCTCTCCTGACAATCAAAAAAGGGGGCGGGCGTGTTGCCCGCCGCCCCCTATGGGTTTATGCTTTTACTTTTTTCTGCTTGCGGGGTTTGTAGTTTTCGGGATGAAGCTTTGCATCTTTGGTGCGGCGAACCATCAAGACGATGAGAGCGACGACCAGAACCCAAATCACAACGATTGCAGCATTAGCGGCGATTTTCCACGGAGAAGTGGACATCCGGAAAGTCGTTCCCGGAGCAGAATCCTGCGTGGCGTTAGAGTTTGCGAGAGCGTAGGAAATGTTGTGGATAGCATTGCGCATTGCCCAACGAGCGGTTGCGCTGTCGTAATCATTCAGATTCCACATTGCTGGCATGGACATGCAGAGATACGCATCAGAACCAGTACGGATGCAGAGGTCGCGGAGATTGTTGTCGCCCCAGATCCAGTAATCGGTGATAACCATGCCACGGAAGCCCCACTCTTTGCGCAGGACGTTGTTCAACAAGTTGTAGTTGCAAGTACCGAGGCAATCACCAACACTGTTCTGTGCGGGCATAATGCCAGTGGTTGCACGCATGACACGGGTAGCGGTAGTACCGTTTTCATCGGCAGTGTATTTGACCGTCATACGAGCTTCTTCAACGGCAATCTCAAAGGCTTTCATGTAGATATCGCGCATGGTCTGCTCGGTAGCCCATGTGGTGCAAAGCTGACTACGATTCGTTTCCGTATCATTCAGTGCAAAATGCTTCAGATAGCAGACCATGCCTTGGTCGCCAGCACCGGAAATGCAGGCGGCGGCAAGTTTGCCGGAAAGAATGGGGTCTTCGCTGTAATACTCAAACACACGGCCAGAGAAGGGAGAACGATGCAGATTGATTGCAGGGCAGTACCAGCCGTTCACGCCGTTTTGCAGGGACTCCTGACCGAATGCCGCGCCGACATTATACAGAAGGTCGACATTCCATGTGGCGGCAATGACAGGTGCGAAGGGGAAGGAAGAAGACTTCGACATATCATAGCCGTTGTCAGAACCCTGAACTTTCAGACCGTTTGCACCGTCTTCCTGAACGGTGGAAGGAATGCCAAGGGAAGAAATTGCACCCAGAGTATAAGCGGCACCAGTGTGATTAAGAAGGATGCTGTCCTTGTCGCCTTCCCAATCGATTTGGTCAAGATAGCTCTCCCATTTGGGGTCGTTGTAATCCAAGCCACGCATCGAAGAAAGGGTCAGACCATTTTTCTGATTGGAAGTAGGCTGATCTTCGTGATAGACCAGACTGCCTTCGACGTTGCCGAAAACGGGGTCGGTCTCAACCTCAAAAGTGGTGTCCTTGCCGAGTTTATCAATGAATTCGGCATTCAGGGACTTTGTGCGGCCTTCTGCCATCTTCGGCTGCGTGCCGGCCCAGTCTGCACGAGAAAGGATAATAGAGTTGCTGTTCATGTAGTCGCTGGAAGTCTGGAACTGGTTCGTTGCGGCGATGAATTCACCTTCCATTGCTTCGCCAGTCGGATTTCCGTCGTTATCGAGAGTAGACTGTGCGTCTTTATCACGATTGCGAATGTGAGCATCATCACTACCATCGTACCAAGTGGTATCGTTCAAAGTGGTAATGCGGGTATCCAAAACGTCATGGCTGTTGTTACGCAGGGTGATTTCGTAATCGCCAGCTTCCAGCATATAGCAGCCAATCGTTCCGTCAGGATTTGCATGAGTGTAGCAGTAAGAAGCCATGTCTTCTTTGGCAAAGCTCAGAGTGAGAGTCTGGGATTCACCGGGTGCAAGTTCTTTTGTTTTATCAAATGCAATGAGGTTTGCAACGGGCTTTTCAACCTTGTTCTCAATGTCAAGGTCGGTGTAAGGTGCGTTGTAATAAAGCTGAACGACATCTTTGCCAGAGTAGACAGAGCCGGTGTTCGTCACGGTAACATCAACAGAAATGGTGTCGCCGCTGTCATGATAGCCGGTAATGCTCTGTTCAAAAGTGGTATAGCTCAGGCCATATCCGAAGGGATAGCAGACAGCACCAGCAGTCACAACACCGCCGTTTTCATCCAGCTCGCCATATACAAAGTCATCGTCCATTACATCAGCAGTTTCATAGTAGCGATAGCCAACGTAAACGCCTTCCTGATAGTCGGTGAAATAGCGGGAACTCTCCTGTGCATTTCCGGAAGAAAAAACCCCTTCAATCATGACAGGAGCGTTATCATAAGAAAAAGAACCGATATTCTGATAGGAAGGGTCTTTCGTGAAATCACTGGGGTAAATGTCGACAGTACGTCCAGAAGGGACGGTGCTGCCGTCCATGATTCCAGCCAGCTCTGCGAAACCGCGTTCGCCGGGATGACCGACCCACAGAATTGCATCGGCTTCATATTCACCACTCTGGATGGGAGTCAGTTCCATCGGTGCGGAAGATACCAGAACAACAATGACACTGCCACATTTTTCTTTTGCGATTTTGATAGCTTCTTTTTCGTTGGAACTTAAAGCGAGATAATGCGGAGTACCGTCGGTGTAAGCATCATATTTCTTGTCGCTGCCTTCCTGTCCTGCACGAGTGATAAAAACGATGCCTGTTGTGCCGGAGACATCATCCATCCCATCATAAATAGAGGGGGCGTACTCGTACAGAAAACTGTTGCCGCCCAGCAGTCCGGACTCGCCTGCGGAGAAAGTGCCCTCGGCTTCGGTCAAAGCTTTCGGATCGGGGGATGCCTTCATCTTATCCACAGCGGCATTGTTCAAGGTGTAGACAGAAGAAAGAGCCTGCTCAGGACTTACGGGGTCAACGACCCACTTTGCAGAACCGCCACTGGTGAGCTGTCCATAAATTGGGTCAAGATAAGCACGGCCAAACGGAGTGACCGTACTGCCATCAGCAAGCGGAAGAATGCCGTTGTTTTTCAGCAGGACAGTGCCTTCCTGCATGACCTGTGCGGCTACTTCATAAGCGGCTTCGGTGGATTCTTTGTTATTTTGATATTTAACGTCGTAATAGGATGTATCCCAAGATTCTGTACCGTTGGGAGATTCTTTTACAAGATGACCTTTTCCGAGGTAGGTGTCAAGCGTAGAAGCAAGCATGTTGCTTGCAATCATCAGCGCGACATTGATGATAATGAGAAGTGCAACGACGAACGATAAAATTCGACAGAATTTTTGATTGTTCATCTTTAATTTTTTTTGCTCCATGATATCTCCTTCTAATATTCTCGTATTAGAACAGTTTGCGCATACTGTCTTTATATACATTCATTTTATCATAGAAGTATCCGTCTGCGTCATTTTCTGCGTAAATTGTCATTTCCAGAACATAATCTGCAAAAATTACAATTTGTTTTCAAATTTTATTGTGCTTGTGCACAAACAAAGCCCCTGCTTCTTTGTGCACCCTGCCAGACAGCAAAAAACGGCAGGGGACACCTGCCGTAAAATATTTATTTATCTTTGGACAGCGGAAATAAGATCCGCAGGGTGCACCAGTTGTTTTCCCAGTGCATCGTCATGCTGCCGCCGTGCTGCCCGACGGTAGTGCGGACGCTTTTCAGGTCCGACCCCTGCTGCGGCAGACCGTCCGCATCCAGTGCGGGGGCGGCCTCTGTATAATGCTCGAACCGCAGCATGGCAAAGCCGCCCTGACTGTACACCGCCACCTTGATGAGCCGTTTTTCGGGGTCCGGCTCGGCGCGCACGGCGGCAATGGCGTGATCCAGCGCCACACCCACGATGGTGCACAGCTCCCGGATGGTGAGAAAGCCCAGCATCCTGCCGTCCGCTACGCTGGTGATGGTGATATTCTCCTGCTGGCATTCCATGGTCTTGGCGGTGAGCAGGGTATCCAGCACCGGGTTGCCGGTCTTGTTCTCGGCCTCGTACTGGCGGATGTTCTGCTCCATGGCGGCAATGGCGGCGTTCTGCTTGGTCTGGTCCTGCTCCTCCCGGATGCGGGCAAGCTGGACTTTCAGCTCATGGTACCGCCGGTTGATGAGGTTGATGCCCTCCTTGCTGCGCTTGTACTGCTCGTACTGGCGGTGCAGTACCTCGTCCATGGCGGCAAGCTCGCTGTGCAAAGCGTTCTCCTGCAGCTGCTCGTGTTGCACAGATAAGATCAGCACGCCGGAAAAATCCACCAGAGTGCGGATGGAAAAAATGCTCATGTTGATCTCGCTGCCGGGCAGAAAGCCCAGATTGCTCACCGCAAAGGCGGTCAGCGCCAGCATGACCGCCGTCAGGGCGGCGCTGCCGCCGATCTGTAAGTGTCCGGCGGGCTGGGGACGGCGGTGCTGCAGATAGCACATGATGCCGAACAGCGTCCCATACACCAGCGCCAGCAGCAGCAAAGACAGCGGCTCCCATGGGCCGCGGGCGGGCCAGAGGGCGCAGTGCAGCTGCCACTCCACGCTGGCGGCAAGCTCTGCCAGAATAAACGCCCGGGCGCAGTGATACCCGGCTTCCAGCAGGGTGATGCTCCACACACCCCATAAATATAAGTAAGAAAACCCGATGGCCGTTACCATGCAGGGGATCCAGAGCCCGCCGGGCACATCGCCCGTCAGCCCCAGAAAGGCCGACAGCACCGCCGCCCACAGCAGGGTGATACCCCCGGTGACCGCTCTGGAAAAGCGTGGCGCAAGCGCCGGGGTGAACAGCAGCACCGCCAGACACTCGGCAAGGGCGGTGTACAGCCGGGGGATATCCGGCAGCGCGGTCATGAGCCTTCACCTCCGATGTAGTCGGTCAGTGCGGCAAGAAAAGCCTTACGCTTGGGGCGGCTGACCTGCAGCTCGCAGGGGCCCACCTGCACGGTGCTCTGCCGCAGCTCCCGCACCTGTGCCAGATTGACAAGGTAGCCGCTGTTGCAGCGGGCAAAGGGGCAGTCTGCCAGCTTTTCCTCAAAGGCCTTGAGGGCGCCGGGGGCAGAAAAATCGCCCTCGTCGGTGTAAAAGTGCACCCGGTGCCCCTCGCTTTCCAAGTAATAGATGCTTGCGGTGTCCAGACGGCGCAGCCCGCCCTCCACCGGCACGGTCAGGTAGTGCTTTGCCCGTTTTTCCAGCCGGGCAACGGCCTTGAGCAGCTGCTGCGAAAAGGCAAAGTAGGGCACCGGCTTCAGCACATAGTCCAGCGCTCCCACCGAGTAGCCCCGGATGGCGTACTGCGCCATATTGGTGATAAAGATCAGGATAACATCTGCATCCATCTGCCGGATGCGCTCTGCCGTGGTCATGCCGTCCAGATGCTTCATCTCCACATCCAGAAAAATAATGTCGTAGACCGCGCGGTAATCCTCCAGAATATCCACGCCGTCCGCAAAGACCGTCACTTCAAACTCTGTCCCGTACTGCCGGGTATACCGCCGGACATACTCCTGCAATACCCCCTGCACCTCCGCGTCGTCCTCTACGATCGCCACCCGGATCATGACCGCACCTCCCTTACCACACCTTTGTGGAACTGTTACGGCTCTATTATAGCGCAATCCCGTCCGGTTTGCCAAGGGGCACTCCGCAACAAAGGGCAGGGCGGCCCACAGCTGACCACCGTGGACGTGAACCCCTACCAGCTGGGCATGGAGGCTGCCAGCCAGACCATCAACCACATCGAGAACCCGAACCTTCTGGCCACAAAGATCATCGTGCCGCACAAGCTCATCCCCCGGGAGAGCTGCTGCCCGCCGGAGGAGCAGCGCTAGGAAGTGCTTTTTCAGCAAGACAGTGTCCGCTTCCGGGAGCTGCCGCGCAGCGCTTGCTATCCTGCCCCCAGAGTAGACAGCGTAAAAAACGCTGCATCCTCCGGGGGTATTTTTATGCCAAAAAGGCACAAAAGAATGCCCGCCCACCTGTGGAAAACCACGGTGGGCGGGCATTTTATGGTTTATCGTTTGCGCGCTGTAAAAGCGTTCAGAGGGCGGTGGGCTGAGGTACCAGCCGGAAGAGCATTACGGGCAGCTCGCTGTTTGCAAAATCCAGCGTATAGATGAGCTTTCCGCGCTCTGTTTCAAACGGCATCTCCGTCTGTGTGCCGTCTGGGGCAATGCGCACAAGCGTTTTGCCTTCCAGCAATCCGGCGGGCAGCGCGAGTCTTACCCGACCGGTGGGCTGCGTCAGGCTGCCTGCGGTTTCAAAGGCCACACTCAGGTATTCCCCGTTCGTCCGTGCGGTCACATCCTCCGCAGAAAGGCTGCCGCTGTTAGCCCACGCCGTTGCGGCTTCGATCTTTTCCAGCTGCGCGGCGTTTTCTGCCTGCCCGCACACGGGGCAGAAGGTCAGCGTTTCGCCTTCCGCAGTGCGGAAAGTAAACTTCCGGCAATCCGTGCTGCCAGTGTGCGCGCAGCCCTGCCGCAGACAATCGGCGCTCTGAGAGCCGGTTCCGTTCGGGGACCATGCACCGAACTGGTGTCCCAGCTGATCGGTCGGGTCTGCGGTGTAGCTGTCGTTGCAGCGGGAGCAGGTAAAAACAGTATAGCCGTCTGTTTCACAGGTGGGGGCTACGGTAACAGCCTGATAATCATGGTTCAGCGCGGGCAGCTCTGTATAGGTGGTATGGTCGCAGCGGGAGCAGGTTTCGTAAGCATTCCAGCCGATTTCCGTACAGGTGGGAGCTTGCGCTTCGTGCTGCTCCAGAGCATGGTTCAGTGCGGGCAGCTCTTTGCGGGTGGTATAGTCGCAGCGGGAGCAGGTTTCGTAAGCATCCCAGCCGATTTCCGTACAGGTGGGAGCTTGCGCTTCGTGCTGCTCCAGAGCATGGTTCAGTGCGGGCAGCTCTTTGCGGGTGGTATAGTCGCAGCGGGAGCAGGTTTCGTAAGCATCCCAGCCGATTTCCGTACAGGTGGGAGCTTGCGCTTCGTGCTGCTCCAGAGCATGGTTCAGTGCGGGCAGCTCTTTGCGGGTGGTATAGTCGCAGCGGGAGCAGGTTTCGTAAGCATCCCAGCCGATTTCCGTACAGGTGGGAGCTTGCGCTTCGTGCTGCTCCAGAGCATGGTTCAGTGCGGGCAGCTCTTTGCGGGTGGTATAGTCGCAGCGGGAGCAGGTTTCGTAAGCATCCCAGCCGATTTCCGTACAGGTGGGAGCTTGCGCTTCGTGCTGCTCCAGAGCATGGTTCAGTGCGGGCAGCTCTTTGCGGGTGGTATAGTCGCAGCGGGAGCAGGTATCGTAAGCATCCCAGCCAATTCCCGTACAGGTGGGGGCTTTCGCTTCATGCTGCACCAGAGCATGATTCAGTGCGGGCTGCTCCGCATAGGTGGTATAGTCGCAGCGGGAGCAGGTTTCGTAAGCGTTCCAGCCCTTTTCCGTACAGGTGGGGGCTTTTGCTGCGTGCTGCTCCAGAGCATGGTTCAGCGCGGGTATCTCTTTGCGGGTGGTATAATCGCAGCGGGAGCAGGCTTCGTAAGCATCCCAGCCCTTTTCCGTGCAGGTGGGGGCTTTTGCTTCGTGGTGCTCTAAATCATGTTTTAGCGCGGGGATTGCTCGAAAAGTGGTATAGTAGCAGCGGGGACAGGTGTCGAAAGCGTCCCAGCCGGATTTCGTACAGGTGGGGGCTTGCGCATCATAATGCACCAGAGCATGATTATTTAGGTTTCTTTTGCCGTATTTCCCACCACACGCCTCACAGACCGCTTTGGTGGTGCAGGTTGCTGTGCCACCGGTACAGCTTGCGGTACCATTTAAGCCGCAGCGCAAGCAAATGATGCGGTGCGTGCCGTTGCCAAGGGAGGCGTTCGCCGGAGTTTTCCATTTGTGACCGAGAATGCCGTATTCCGCGCCGCATTTTTCACAGGTTTTGCCTGTGGTGCAGGTGGGCGTTTCGGTGCCGCCGGTATGGTCCGAAAGATCTCCATAAACAATGCTGTTCTTCCTGCCGCAGACTGAGCATTTTATATGGATCCTATGCTTGGTTGAATCAACTTTTGTATATCCGAGGATCTCATAGTTTCTTTGTTGCATACAGACGAAGCAGTACGTATAGATAGAATCTGCCGCTTTAACGTTTAACACGATCCCCGGTATCAGGCACACCATTGCCAGCACCGTCAAACACCGGATCAGCCATTTTTTCATGTTACTCCCTCCTTATCATCAAACCTTGTTATCCTTTCAGATCAAACTGCACGGACAGCGATGCAAGCACGGCATCTACCACCTTCCGCGCCTCGGCAAGCATATCGATCTCCGCCACAAAAGCGATGACCTGCTCGCGCTCCTGCGCGGGGACCTGCAGCGCACTCAGGCTCATGCTCAGATAGCGCCGTATTTTGCGCTCCAGCGTAAAGTAGGGGTCGCACCGCCGTGCCATGTAGCCGCGCATCATGCCAGCCGTGCCCAGCTCCATCTCGTAGAAATCGCACTCGGCGCACCCGGGCAGATACGCGCTGAACGCCGCCTGCAGCTCGGCCGTGGTGCTGCGGTGGATGATCTCCGCCGTAGCGGGGAAGGTGTACGCCTCCACATAGATATCCCGCAGATTCTCGCTCAGCTCGGTCACCGCCAGCTGCAAAGCCGTCTCCACCGCGTAGAGGTACACCGGCGAGGGGGCGTTTGCCGCCAGCGGCCTTACCGCGCCGAACTGCCTGCTGAACATCATGCCGATCAGCTCGGTCAGCACACCGTCCTTTGTGCGGAAAATATTCTGGAACGACCCGGCGGAAACATCTGCTTCCTTTAAAATTTCTGCCACCTTGGTGTTCGTGTAGCCTTTTTCCAGAAAAAGCCGGACACAGGCGGTCAATATCCGCCGTTTTGCTTCTTTGCTGTCGTATCTGCGCGCCATTGGGAATCATCCTTTTCTATGATTGGTTTCTGACTCAATTATATATTGATTTGAAAATTGCGTCAAGTAAACTTTTAAGGGCGTATTTTGGGCAGTTTGACGAGGGAGAGCTTTCTGCGGGTGCGCATCCGGGCAAAACAAAGCGCAATGGACATTGCTGTTATCCGCTGCCGCAGCCAGACAGTTCGCGGCAGTAAAAAAGAGGCCACCGATCGGGGCGACCTCTTTTCAGCGTATTTTCAGCGTAAATCCCGCAGCAGGCGAACCCACCATCTCCATGACGGCTCTTTTGGAGTTGCTCTTTGCGTAAGATAGCAAAATAAATCTTATTTCTGACAGAAAGAGCCGGACCCGTGCAACGAGTCCGGCCCTTTCTGTGCTTTGGTTGGATCTTAAGCAAAGTTATGGTAAATGAAGAAGTTGGCTTTGGGAGTTTACAGCAGGCTCAGTGCTTCCTCGTCTGCCACAAGGATGCAGTCCGGATGCAGCTGCAGGATGCTGCCGGGGCAGGCAGGGGTCACAGGGCCGGTCACGGCGTCCTTGACGGCCTGTGCCTTGGCTTTACCGTTGGCTACCACCAGCACCTTGCGTGCCTGCATGATGGTCTTGATGCCCATGGTGTATGCCTGTTTGGGGACAAGGGCCTCGTTGCCGTCAAAGAAGCGCTTGTTGGCTTCGATGGTGGTGGGAGCAAGGTCGATGCAGTGGGTCTCCAGCTCAAAGGCTTCGCCCGGCTCATTGAAGCCGATATGACCATTGGGGCCGATGCCCAGCAGCTGCAGGTCGATGCCGCCCAGCTTGTGGATGATACCGTTGTAACGGGCACACTCGGCGGCAGTGTCCAGATTGGTGCCGTCCGGCAGGTTGGTCTTGGCCGGGTCGATATTCACCTTGCTGAACAGGTTCTCGTTCATGAAATACCAGTAGCTCTGGGGGTGCTCCTTGGGCAGGCCGCGGTACTCATCCAGATTGACAGTAGTGACCTCGGAGAAATCCAAATCGCCTTTGTTGTACCAGTCCACCAGTTGGGCATAAGTGCCCACCGGGGTGCCGCCGGTGGCCAGACCCAGCACGCAGTTGGGCTTCATGATGACCTGTGCGGAGATGATATTTGCCGCCTTGCGGGACATATCCTGATAATCTTTTGCGCGGATGATCTTCATAATAATACTCCTTTTATAGTACCGTTACGCCTGCGTTCCGGCAGGCCTGTAAAAATTCTACGGGCAGCTTTCCGTCCGAGATCACAATATCAATATCGGACAGCTCGCAGATGTGGAACGTGCTTTTCAGTCCGATCTTGGAGGAATCCAGCAGCACGGCTTTCTGCTCACAGCGGCGGAGCACGGTCTGCTTGAGCCGTGCTTCATCCTCCACGCCGCAGGTAAAACCGGTTTCCGGGCTGTAACTGGTCACGCCCAGCAGCAGCAGATCAAAGTTGATGCCCTCCATCGTCTGGATGCTCTGTGCACCGCAGACGCTCATGCTGAACCGGTTCAGGCTGCCGCCCGGCAGGGACACATGGGGCTTTTCCAGCTTTGCCAGCTCCATGGCGCAGCTCAGGCCGCTGGTGTAGATGAGCATGGGCTGATCCGGGATGCACCGGGCCACTGCTGTGGCGGTGCTGCCGGAATCCAGAAACAGGGTGGTGTTGGGGCGCAGCAGCGCAGTGGCTTTTTCGGCAATGATCTGCTTTGCTTCGGCATTGCGGGCGGAACGGCGGCTCAGCAGGTCGTCTGTACCTACCACCTGCTCCACCGACTTGACACCGCCATGCACCCGCACCACACGGCGGGCTTCATCCAGTGCTTTCAGGTCGGTGCGCAGGGTCATTTCCGAAACGGAAGGGAAAGCTTCCTTGAGCTGGGCAAAGCTAATGCTGCCTTTGCGGTTCACCAGCTCCACGATTTGATTGCGGCGTTGTTCCATGGGGGATTCCTCCTGTCTGCGTTTGTCCTGTCCCATGGCACGTTCCGCTTAGTCCTCCGGGTTGAAGTTTGCCAGCAGATATTCCTCTGCTTCCGGGCACCACAGGCCGTTGTGGGCATCCACGATGTCAGCCAGTGCGGTATAGCGGAGGTCGTTGTCCTGTTCGCCCTTGGCACGCAGATCGGTCAGGGCGATGAGGGGCATGGTCAGGTGGGTGTAGATCAGCTTTTTGCCGCCGGGGATCTTGGGCAGGTTGAGGGTGGTCTCGGCAGCGGCGTTCAGACCGCCGATGTGGGTGACCATCACAGCCGGATCGATGCGCTTAGCGGCGGTCAGTTCCAGCGACTCGATCATGTCGGCGGTATTACCGCCGGTGGTGCCCATGACATGGGTAGAATTGTAGTGCACATCGTAGAAGTTCATCTTGGCGCTGAACTGCTTGTCGGTGGGGCCTGCAAAGAAGTTCAGGCAGCCGTCACGACCCAGCACAGCACTGGACAGCTCCACCACCGGCGCGATGGGGGCGTAGCAGAACACATCATCAAAGCCGGTACCGCCGGTCAGCTCCCGCAGCTCGGCAGCGGGGTCTGCCATGTTGGCGGTGTTGACGAAGTACAGGTCGATGCCGTCCTTCTCCTTGACCTCCTTCGGGGGGAAGAGGGACTCCGCACGGGCCAGACGATCCTCGTTGATATCGGTGACCACCACCATGCCGGGGCGCACATCACGGTGCAGTGCGTAGGTCAGAGCACCCAGACCCATGGGGCCTGCACCGGCCAGAATCGCCAGCTTGCCACCCTTCTTGATGCCCATATCGTGATGGTACACCCCCATCTTGGTGTGGTAGGCGGCGTTGAAAGCACCGATGGAGCAGCTCATAGGCTCGGCCAGAGAAGCCTCGTAGTAAGCACGGCCCTTGTACTCCAGCAGGCAGCCCAGTTCCATGACCTCGGCAGGGATGATGCAGTAGGTGGCGTCGCCGCCGAAGAACTCGTAGGAGTAGCCGGGGCTCCACATGGTGCCCTTGTAGTTCAGGGCGGGCTGCAGGGTGAACTTCATGCCGGGCTTGAACTTGTCCTGATGCGCCTTGCCCACCTTGACGATATCACCGGCGAACTCGTGACCCATGATGGCGGGGTGCTCGGCTACATCCGGATGCACACGCTTGTGAGCAGTGCCGAGGATGGCGCACTTGTAAGTAGACATGCAGATGCTATCGGAAACGACCTTGACCAAGATCTCATCGTCCTTGATCTCCGGCAGTTCAAAAGTATCCAGACGCAGATCGTTGGCGGCGTGCAGACGAACAGCTTTGACTTTCATAATGAAACTCTCCTTTTATTATAACAGTTACCGTTGTGTTTTCAAGAAGTTTTACAGATGCTGGAAGGTGACCAGCGGCAGCAGTTCTTCGATCTGGCTGCGCTCTGCGGCCTGTGTGCCGCTGCACATCACATTGGCGGCTCCTGTGGCGATGGACAAGCGAACGGTGTTTTCTTCGCTAAGCCCTTCCGCTTCGGCGTAGGCGAGAGCGGCGACCACGCTGTCGCCGGCACCCACCGTGCTGCCCACTTTGACCTTCAGTGCCGGAGCGTAGATCACGCTGTCCTTGCGGAGATACAGCGCACCCCGACCGCCCATGGACACCACCACATGTTCGATGCCCCTGCGGATGAGCGCCTGACCGGCATCGGCCAGTTCATCCAGCGTTTTCAGCTCCCGGCCCATCATGCGGGAAAGCTCGTCGTTGTTGGGTTTGACCAGATAGGGAGCAGCCTTCAGCCCCTCTGCCAGCAGCTCGCCGTCTGCATCCAGAAAGACCTTTGCCCCTGCCTTTTTACAGGATTCCACCCATGTGTAGTAGGTGTCCTTGGGGGCACCCTTCGGCAGGCTGCCTGCCAGCACCACGATATCCCCCTGTTTCAGTTCCTTCAGCAGGTCGTACAGCAGGGCGGTCAGCTCCGGGGCATCCACCTCGATGCCCGGCTCGTTGATGTCGGTGTTGGTGTGGTTTTCCGGGTCGATGACCTTCAGGTTCGTGCGGGTCTCGCCGGGCACGAAACGGAAGTTGTGGGCAAGCCCTTCACCGTCCAATGCGTCCTGAATGGCTTTGCCGCTGTTACCGGCCAGAATGCCGATAGCCTTGCTGGTCCCACCCAGCTTTGCGATCACCTTGCTGACGTTGATGCCCTTGCCACCGGGATCGGTACGCATCTTGGTGATCCGGTTTACGGTGTCCAGCGCAAGGTTCGGGATCTCAACGGTCTTGTCCAGCGCCGGATTCAATGTTACGGTGTAGATCATGGGAACAACAGCCTCCTTCACGATTGTTGTTATGAAACTCGAAACTGTTGAAACGAAAGCTCTGGCATTATAATACCAACAGTTCTCGCCCCTGTCAAGCTGTTGTTTCAACAAATCGCACTGCGTGTTTTTGGTGCTTTTCGCCAACTTTCTGGGATACATGATTTTTGATTCAAAAGTTCTCTAATAGGTATCTTGTTACAACAACAAAAAACTCCCGGCTCTGCCCAAAAAGGCAAAAGCCGGGAGTTCGTTTTCAGTTCATTTTGTGTGCGGCGGTTTGCAGTCCGCAAAAAAGCCACGGTCAAAGCCCTGTTCCAACAGGTCTGCAGCTTCCTGCTGCTGGCCGGTGCGCAGTGCCTCCATCAGCCGGGGCGCTTCGATCAGCTGCCCGCTGACATTCTGCATGACCTCCACCGGGACGCCGTTCCCGTCATCCGGAGCCAGCAGCACCAGTGCCCCCAGCACGATGCGCCCCGGCTCATAGACCGGCGGCTGTGCTTGCAAATAACCCAAGCGGCAGTCCTTTACCGCACTTGTCCTGCAATGGAGCAGCAGGGCATACAGGGGTTTGATGTAGGTATCGCCCAGCGTTTCACGGCGGCGAAGCTGCTGCTCCACCAGCCGGGCGTCCGCTTCCTGCGGGCAGAACAGCTGCGCCGCTGCATGGATGAGGGCAGCGCGGCTGCCGGGAGCCTTGACGGGCTGGATGGTCAGATGTTCCAGCAGCCCGGTCATGGACCGGGTCAAGCGTGCATAATACTGCAGCTTGGAGCCTGCGTGCGGTGCATCCTGCACAGGCTGCACCGCCGGTTCCGGTTCTGCGCGGTTCTGGCTGTACCGCGCGATAGCGTCCTTCAGCACGGCACGGTCTGGCTCCAGCAGGGAAGGGCTGATGCACACCGCCGGGTAATCCAGTTCCAGCGGCACGGTAGAGATAATGAAGTCGATTTTTCTCCGACGCAGGTCGGCAGTGTTCAGCTCCCGCACCGAGCAGCACCCCTCTACCTGCAAAGAGGGAAACTCGTTTCCCAGCCGGGAAGCCAGAAAGCGGCTGGAGCCCATGCCCAGCGGACAGGCCACTACCACCCGCAGCCGCAGCCGGAACATGGCATTCTGTTCCAGCGCTGCGCCAAAGTGCATAGCAAGGTAGGCCGCTTCGTCGTCCGAGATGGCGGGCAGGACGAATTGCTGCTGCACCGCATCACAGGCGGCGCGGGTGGCTTTCCACAGGCCGGGGTAGTCGGTGCGGATGGTGTCCAGCTGGGGGTTTTCGGTACGAATGTTCTGCTCCACCCGCAGCAGCATGGGGCGCAGGTGGCAGTACAGGTCATCCCGCAGAGAGGTGTAACCGGAAAGGTCTGTGTGCAGCGCCTTTTCCATTTCCCGGATAAGGGCGGCTTCCAGATTCCGCAACTCCATCTCCTGTGCGCTGCCCCAAGGGTCCTCTGCGCCCAGATAGGCGGAGAGATACAGTTCCAGATACTGCGCTTCCTCAGACGGCAGGGTCAGCCCGAAGGCGCGGTTCAGCGCCGCCACCAGCCGGGCAGCATGATTGCCCGCCGGGCGCAGCCCTCTGGGGGCGCTGCCCTTGTCGCCGCCCTGCCGCAGCTGCTGAATGGTCAGGGTGCAATGGATCGCCAGCGCCAGAAAGCCTGCATCCGGCAGATGGAGCTGTTCTTCCTGTTCAAACTGCTGCAAAGCCGCCCAGACCTTTTCGGCCGTTTTTGTATCCAGCAGGGTCGAGAAGATCTCGTTTTCCGGCATCCGTCCGCAGAGCACCTCTGCCAGTTCCTTTTCCGGCATACTGCTGCGCAACAGGGCAGACACCACCCTCCGGTAGGAAGAAGCATCCCCCTGCAGCCAGACCCCCACGCCGGGGCGGCGGAACATCTCCACCCGGTAGGGGTGTAGCTTGGTCTCAAGTTCATCCAAGTCTGCAGACAGCGTGCTTTCCGAAACGCCAAGCGCCCGTGCCAGTACCGCTGTTTTGCAGGGCTCCTGCTCGCTGAGCAGCCTTGTCAAAAGCTGCTGCCGCCGCTCTGCGCGGGAAAGTTCTTTCCTGTCGCCGCTGTTCAGCTGGGTGCGCAGTGCGTCTCGCCGCTCCGGCGCTTCATCCAGCAGCAGACCCTTGCCGGGATTCCGCACAAAATGCGCCCCGGCAGCCTGCATCCACTGCTCCACAGCGGGCAGCTCCCGCAGCACGGTGCGGCGGCTGACCCCGATGCTTTCAGCCAGCGCCGCCGCCGTCACCCAGCCCTGCGGAAGGCTGAGCAACTGCTCGATCAGCTTCCGTGCATTTGCCGACAGTTCCTCACGATACACCGCACCCATGTTGCTTCTCTCCTTTTCCCAAAAGTTACCCATTGCTTCTATTGTAGCATAGTGCCACCCCGTCTGCCAGCCCCCAACGCAGAAAAGAAGTTGTGTGTTTTTTGTCACCATTGCCCGGTGACAAAAGCTTCCTTGTTCCCGTCTTGTATCCCGGCGCATCAGCAAATATGCACAAATCACCCGCGCATCCATTGGAAATGTTGCCGTATCAGCCCACTGGTGTCACCATCCTCCGGTGACAACCCCACCGCTTGTCACCATTGAAATCCGGCGCAGTATCGGCTAGAATAGTGCCAGAACGAAACGAAAGCTCCTCCGAACAACCGTCCGCAGGCCGCAGCTCCCATGCCACAGGAGCTGCACCGCCTGCCTTTCAAGTGAAAAAGGAGAGCTACAAATGAAAAACGCTGTTTCCCGCTTTGGCAAGTTCCTCAGCGGCATGGTCATGCCGAATATCGGCGCATTCATCGCGTGGGGCTTCCTCACTGCTCTGTTCATTGAAGCGGGCTGGTTCCCCAACGAAAAGCTGGCCAGCATGGTCTCCCCGATGCTGACCTACCTGCTGCCCATCCTCATTGCAGGGCAGGGCGGCAAGATGATTGCAGGCGACCGCGGCCGTGTCATCGCCGCCATCGCCGTGGTGGGCTGCATCTGCGGCTCGGACTACACCATGCTGATGGGCGCCATGGTCATGGGCCCTCTGGCCGGCTGGGTCATCAAGCAGTTCGATAAGAAGGTGGAAGGCCATATCCCCGCCGGTTTCGAGATGCTGATCAACAACTTCTCCATCGGCATTCTGGGTATGCTGCTGGCCATCCTCGGCTACTACGTCATCGGCCCGTTCATGACCGCCATCCTCACTGTGCTGACCGCCGGTGTGGACTTCCTTGTGGCACACAGCCTGCTGCCGCTGGTGTCCATCTTTATTGAGCCTGCCAAGGTATTGTTCCTGAACAACGCCATCAACCACGGCATCTTCAGCCCCATCGGTGCAAGTCAGGCTGCTGAGACCGGTCGTTCCATCATGTATATGCTGGAAGCCAACCCCGGTCCCGGTCTTGGTGTCCTGCTGGCCTACTGCTTCTTCTGCAAGGACGACACCACCCGCCAGTCCGCTCCCGGTGCTGTGATCATCCACCTGCTGGGCGGCATCCACGAGATCTACTTCCCCTACATCCTGATGAATCCCGTGATCATCATCGCCCCCATCGTGGGCAACTTCTGTGCCATCCTGTTCTACTCTATGACCGGTGCAGGTCTGTCCGGTCCTGCTTCTCCCGGTTCCATCATCGCCTACATGGCAATGGCTCCCCGGGATTCCATTCTCACCGTTCTGCTGGGCGTTGTCATCGCCGGTGCTGTTTCCTTTGTTCTGTCCTCGGTCATTCTGAAAGCGACCTCCGGTCACACCAAGAGCCTGACCGACGCCCAGAACGAAATGAAGGAGATGAAGGCACAGGCTAAGGGCGAGATCCCCGAGCCTACTGCCGTAAATGTCGGCCAGATCCGCAAGATCGTCTTTGCCTGCGATGCCGGTATGGGTTCCAGCGCCATGGGTGCTACCAAGTTCCACAACCGCATTAAGGCGGAGCGCCCCGACTTGACCGTGACCAACTCCAGCGTGGATACCATCCCCGCCGACGCGGACGTAGTGGTCTGCCAGCGCGTTCTGGCTGACCGCGCCGCCAAGTGCGCCCCGCAGGCACAGCTTGTTACATTGGATAACTTCCTTGCAGATCCGCATCTGGACGCATTGTACAACGCACTGACCTCCACTTCCCCGGCACTGGATGCCAAGGCCGAAGCTGCCGCCAACGAGGAGATCGTATCCGACCTGCGCAATGCAGCCGTAGCCCCTCTGGCGGCTGCCGTGACCGAGGCTTCCAAAGCCAACGGTTCCGTGATGAAGATCCAGGCGGAGGACATCCAGCTGGGTCTGCCCTCCGTCACCAAGGAGGAGGCCATCCGTGCCGCCGGTGCGCTGCTGGCAAAGCGGGGCTATGTGGATGACAGTTACGCCGATGCCATGGTGGAGCGCGAAAAGCTGGTGAGCACCTACATGGGCATGGGCGTAGCCATTCCCCACGGCACCAGCCAGAAGAAGGGCACCGTTAAAAAGTCCGGCGTTGTCCTGCTGCAATATCCGCAGGGCGTGGACTTCGGCGATGAAAAAGCCTACCTCGTGTTCGGCATTGCCGGTGTCGGCAACGACCATCTTGACCTGCTGGGCAATGTCTGCGAGATCCTTGAAGACGAGGATGCGCTGGAACAGCTCAAGACCACTTCCGATATGAACTATGTGCTGGAGCACTTACAATAACGATTCCAAAAAGGAGAGATTTTTATGAAGAGCATCGATATCACCATTCAGGACAAAGAAGGTCTGCACGCCCGTCCCGCCGGTATCCTGAGCAAAGCTGCCAAAGGCTTTGAGAGCAAAGTCACTATGACTAAGAACGGCAAAGTCGCCGACATGAAGAAGATCTTTGCCGTAATGGGTCTGGCCGTGAAGTGCGGCGAGACCGTGACCATCGCCGCCGATGGCCCGGACGAGGATGCCGCCATCGAAGAATTGACCAAGCTGTGCAAGGACGCATGACTTCTCCCTCCGTCTATGACCATTCTGCATAAATACTGCTGACGCAAAACCGCTCCGGGCAGAACGTTCGGAGCGGTTTTACTGTCAGTATGCGTTTTTCATCACCGTGTTTTCCAGAAAGCTGAAAAACACATCGTATTCATTTGGGGTCAGCATTTTGGGAGAACTCATGATCACAAGATCATGCCCGTGGTTTCCCACATGATAGGGTGGATGAGTGTGAGAATAGGGGTTTTCCAAAACCCTCTTGACGAATTTCACATACAGTAGTATTTTTCCTGTAAATCCCACCGTCTTTGTGGATTGGTTTGAAACCACCCACAAAATGTGGTCGTGTTCATTTTGAACACAGGCACAGAAAGTGGTCGGTTATCACCGTGAGACCCACCACTTCCGTGAGGAAAAGTCCACGAAAGAACTTACCGTCCCGCAACACACCCGATTCATTTTGCCGCTTACTTCACCCGACAAAATCCATCGCTGCGCTGCGTGGGCGGTATTTTTCTTTTATGGTCACTTGTCGGGGCGGAGGCCCCTCCATCTTGCTAACGCAAGACCGTTCGGTCGCTCAAAAGCCCCACTGGGGCTTTTGTTGCTGCGCAAACGCGGCATTTTGCTTTCCGAAGAAACAAAAAATCCGAACCCTTCTCCTATTGAGAAAAGGTTCGGATTTTCATTATTTGGTGCGATGGAAGGGACTCGAACCCCCGGCCTACTGATTCGTAGCGCACGCCGGGCGATTCCCTCAATTTTTGGAAGTTACGTTTTAACGTTATTTCTTTGCGATGTATCGCAGGTTTTGAACTTCGAGTTTCTGCACCCTTTGTCCGATTTTGCAACGATTTGCACCCTTTGCACGTTTTGAAACCGTGCAAAAACCGTGCAGAAACCGTGCACTTACTCCCGGACAAACTAAAAACCACTTCATCCGACAACGACTTGACGGCATTGGTTCGAGTGACCGCACACCATAAATCAAGTCTTGGAGGATACTATTATGACAAAATTGCTTACCTGCCGCTACAACATGGACACCAACCGGGTAGAAGCCCGGTTTGAGGATGGCACCACCCTTGCCATTGACTGCATCGCCATCGAAGATGAGTACGGCAACACCCCGACACAGCGGGCAGAGCTGGACTGGCTGCTCTATAATAAGCCCTTGGAGTACGCCCAGCTTGTGCTGGATGGAGAGATAGAGCGTTATCTGTCGCTTGGCTGCGACCATGGCAGACTGGAAGATTGAATCTTAGAAAACGCGCGGCAAAACCGCTAATCGCGCGGCGCGCGTTTTTATCGCTGACTTTTATTCAGGCAACATTGCAC
>OBAO01000905.1_pt1 | contig 22053 bp, 22 predicted proteins | sample 1517541 | NCBI WGS metagenome assembly OBAO01 (sample SAMN04571698, study PRJEB22368) | human gut metagenome | biome: human gut; material: stool | host: Homo sapiens | place: Luxembourg | collected 2012-08-10
TCTGCCGCACCTCGCTCGCCGTATCGGCACTTAGAATTATGCGGTATTGCCCTAAGCGAGCGTTTTTTCCGGATCTTATCAAATAACATTAAAACATCCCGGAACGGTGTGCCGCCTGCTGTGGGCGGCTCCCATTCCGGGATATTTTGTTTCTTATTGGGAGCCTTCCTCTTTCACTTTGGGGACATGCTATCTTTTCAATCAAACCGATCCATATAAATCATGGTTGGCTTCGGATCTCTGTGGACCTTTTCCACCGGTCTTTATTGTTTCTTCTTCACTCTCCACTTTTCTGTTCCGGAAATTTCTCTTTACATAAAAAGCGCCTGTCTATTGCCGCCTACATACAAATTTTGCACCTATTACGGTACAAAAAGTGTTCTTTCCGTCTGCCGTTTTTTCGTTATTTTTACACGTATATGCAATTTTTGCAATGTTTTTAGGCGTTTTCTCGCAGTTATTTCTTTCACAAGGCTATGCAATTCCGCTGTATGGAATCATTTTCCTCAATACGGAAAGCGCAACGCTTTGCAGGTTCCGGCAAGCGGAACAAAAATAGTGCTAAATATTCTTTCTTATTTTTGTCAACCCCTGCAATGGTATCCCATATTAAAAAATGTTACACTAATTATGACATAATTGTGCATAGGGCGGCCCGCCTGCCGCACGGCACACAAACAGCAGTGCGCACGGCACTGCCGAAGAGAAGGAGATTATTTTATGGCAAAAAATGCGATCGTCGGTCAATCCGGCGGCCCCACCTCAGTCATCAATTCCAGCCTGGCCGGCGTTTATGAAAGCTGCAAGCGCCGCGGTGCAGGTAAGGTGTACGGCATGATGCACGGCGTGGCCGGCCTGTTGGAGCGCCGCGTCTGCGTACTGGATGACAAGTTGAAAAGTGCCATGGACATTGAGCTGCTCAAGCGCACACCGTCAAGCTATCTGGGCAGCTGCCGCTACAAGCTGCCCGACTGGCACACCGCCGAGGGCGAAGCCGTATACCAGAAGCTGTTCGAGATCCTGGGCGAACTGGATATCGGCTATTTCTTCTACATCGGCGGCAATGACAGCATGGATACCATCGGCAAGCTGGCTGATTACGGTGCCCATATTGGCAGCGATATCCGCTTTATGGGCGTTCCCAAGACGATTGACAATGACCTGATGGTGACCGACCATACTCCCGGTTACGGCAGCGCCGCCAAGTACATTGGCGTTGTGATGAAGGAAATCATCCGCGATGCCACCGTATATGGCACCAAGTACGTTACCATTGTGGAGATTATGGGCCGCAATGCTGGCTGGCTGACCGCCGCTGCCTCCCTGGCAAAGGGTGAGGACTGCGAGGGCGTGGATATGATCTGCCTGCCCGAAGTTCCCTTTAATGTAGACCGCTTTGTGGAAAAAGTGGAGCGGATGCAGAAAGAGAAGCCTTCCATCGTGATTGCTGTTTCCGAAGGCGTTAAACTGGCTGATGGCCGCTATGTCTGCGAGCTAGCCGACGATGTGCACGCAGTTGACGCGTTCGGCCACAAAGCCCTGACCGGCACGGCACGCTTTTTGGCCAACACCATTGCCCGCCGTCTGGACACCAAGACCCGCTGCATTGAACTTTCCACCCTGCAGCGCTGCGCTGGCCACCTGACCAGCCGTACCGATATCACCGAGGCATACCAGGTGGGCGGTGCTGCCGCCAAAGCCGCTTTTGAGGGCCACACCGGCGAAATGGTCGCACTGGACCGCATTTCCAACGCACCGTACCAGTGTACCACCAGCCTGCACCCCATCAGCGAGGTTGCCAACCTGGAAAAGAAAGTTCCGCTGGAATGGGTCAACGCCGACCACACTGCCATGCTGCCGGAGTTCCTGGCTTATGCTATGCCGCTGATCCAGGCCGAGCTGACCCCCATCTATGTTGAGGGCTTGCCCCACCATATCTACCTGCCGGAAACCTGATTTTTGCCGCGTAAGCCTCTACCTTGCGTGAAGATCGGTACTTATCGCATATAGAATATTGATTGGCCGCCGCCCTGATTGGGGCGGCGGTTTTTGTTTGGGGGATCTTCTAAAGTGTCAGTAGGGCGGCCAAGTCGGAGCGCCAGGTTAGAGATGCACTCTAAAAATATTGCTTTTTCTTCAAATTCTCCTGCACACAAAAATGTGCGGCCCCGCTGCATTCACCGCCCGGAGCCGCACATTTATTTTATATAATATAATTCGTGAAAATAATTAAAGTTTTTCGCCAGGCCTTTTTTCAAAAAGGCCGAAAAGACTCCCCGTAACTGCCTTAATAGAACCCGTAACTCGGCAAAATCTTGGTGCTCTGTGCCCACAGGGTCGGCACGGGCAAGCCGGACAGAACGGGATAGAACCAGGCAAAGCACACCAGCGCCGCAATGCACAGCCCCGCGCCAATCTTTTTGGCGCGGTCCTGCCGCTTCATCTGCGTTAAAACCAGCACAATGGCCGTCAACGCAAAGACCGAGCTGGGGAAGTAATGGTACATGAAAGTGCAGCGCGATACCAGCATCCAGGAAAGCAGCTGGCTGGCGTACAAGATCAGAACGCCCGCTCCCTTTGCCGTGCCGCGAGCCGAAACCTGGCGCCACAGCAGCAGCAAAATGCAGAACAGCCCCGCCCAGCAAATGACCGGGTTATAAAAACCCGCAATGCTGCCCTGAAGCCCAGCTTCCAGGTAAGAATTTTTGTAATACCACACTGGGCGCAGGTCCAGCAGCCAGGTGTACCAGCGGCTTTCAAACGGGTGGGTTGCTTTCAGGGTGGAATGGTACCAGTACATGTAGGTTTGGCAATCCCACCAATCCCGCAAACCAAAGGTAGGGTCTTTCCACCAATAAGGCAGGTAGGATGCAAGATAGATCAGGAACGGCACAACGATGTAAAACGCCACACCGCCCACAGCAGCCATCCGGAATTCTTTCCAGAAGCCCGGCTGTTTTTGCTTCCAGCGGGCATACAGCACACCCAGGTACAATACCGCAAGCCCTGCCCCGGCATAAATTCCGGTCCACTTGGATGCACACCCAAGCCCAAATGCCACGCCGCCCAGCGCCATGGGCAGCAGCGAGCCGTTTACGCCGTTTTGCAGCACGCTCTGGCAATACCATACCATAAAATATGCGCCTAACAGGATAAAGAACGTACCGTAAATATCGATTGTGGCAATGCGGCTTTGGGAAAATCGCATGAACCCCGCGGCAATCAGCGCACCTGCCATGACTCCGGCCCAGCGTTTGTGGGTCAGACGGCGGGCAAAGCACCACATCAGCGGCACCAGCATCACGCCGAACAGCGTTCCGGCACAGCGCCAGCCAAAGGCTGTCATTCCAAAAATAGCAATGCCCAGCATGATAAAATCTTTGCCCAGCGGCGGGTGGGTGGTTTCGTATGCCGTCATGCGGTGCAGCATTTCGTACCCAGTACGGCCATGATAGATTTCATCGAAATACATGCTGTTCAGCTGGCTGATGGTATCTGGCACTTCGCTCTGCTCATCAAACAGAGCATCGCCGCCCGTTACCGGCACCAGCGCACCGGTGGCATCCCGCAGGGCCAGTTCAAACATCTGCGCATTTTCAATCGTTGCGGTCAGGGTCTGCCCTGCCGGAGCCGTGATGGCCGTTTTGGTCCAGCAGAACGGCGTTGCATAGCTCAGTTCCTTCTGGTACAGCTCATTGCCCGCTGCATCCGTGATGCGCAGGCTGCCGCCAGTGGAAATGCCGGGGTACACCCAGATTTCCACCGCGTCCTGCTGCGGGGTGAAGTCGATGGTTGCCGTGCTGTCCGTAGCATCCACAGGGTTCTGCGGTGCTTTCATACTGCCAAGGTAGGCAAAGCTCACCACAGCAACGATCAACGTCAGCGTTGCCAAGGCTTTCTTCTCTTTAGCCGTCCAGGCAGGCTGCGGATCAATGCGCAGGGTGCACAGTTCCAGCTTTTTCTGCACTGTTTTTGTTTTATCTTTTTCGATGGTTTCCACTTTTGCCAGTGGAGAAATCGCTCCATGGCGGCAGATGGCCCACGCGGTGAAAGCCAACAGCACAAAGGCTGCCGTTTCGGCAAAGCCGACTGCCATGGCAAACTCGCGGCTGGTATCGCTGCTGAGCCACTCGTCATCGCTGCCTACCAGGGTATACACAGTTTCCAGGTTCAAGAAGCCCGTTATCGACAGACCAAACCCGGCGCCATACAGCCGGATGTCATTCCAGCGCGCCGCAGCAAGCAGTACCAGCAGCATGCCCAGCACCAGGTAACGCTCGTGCATGCAATGGGCAAAGGTAAAAATCCCCACCGTGTAAAACGCTGCCAGCAGCAGCGGGGAAAACCGCCCCGCCCGCCAGCTGATGACCGCCAGCACCACAAGCAGCACCGTGATAACAGCGATGTTGAAAATGCCCAGCACTTTCCAGCTCAGGTCAAACACCGGGCAAGCATCCAGCGCCTGCCAGTTGCCGCCCAGCGCTGCAAACCAGTTGAACGCATTGATGGTGGCATACTGGTAGCCAGACGCCGTGGTGATGTACTTATCGATCAAGGACGGCACCAGATTTTTTGCCCCGTAAAACGGCAGGCCCGCCAGCAGCGGCGGCAGCAAAGCCAGCGCAGCACCGCCAAAAATCTGGCCGACCGATTTCAGCGGGCTTTTGCCATCCCGCACGGCATCCGCAATAGCCACCAAAAAGCAGACGGCCAGCACCGGCCCAGCCAACAGTGCCTGCGGCTTGATGGCCAGCGCCACGCCGTACAGCACCGCAGCGAGCAGGTAGCGGCGCTCTTCCAGCAGCCAGAAGCAGAGCAGCAGCGGCAGCGCAAAAGCCCCATCGATCTGCTTCCAGATGCCGGTATCAAACAAGGTCAGCGGGCAGAACGCCGCAAACAGCACCAGGCAGCGCTGTGCCCTGCCCTGCCCCATATACCGGCGGCTGATATGGTCCAGCAGCACCACGGCGGCACAATCACAGATTGCGGGGATCAGTGCCAGCAAAAAATAAGTCCAGCGGGATTCATAGCTCAGTTGGAGCGCCTTGCGCACCAGGCTGACCAGCCCCAGCACAAGGATGTAGCCGGGCGGGTAGTCCGCAAAATAATCGGCGCTGTAAAAGGCCGCGGGACCTTCGCTGGCCAGCTTATCCCCCCAGGCTACAAAGCAGCTCATATCATAGGTGTAGCCTTCAGTAACAAGGGCCAGCAGCAGGCGCGCGGCAAGCGCTACGGCCAATATAATATACAGCGTTCGCTCTTCCTGTTTGGTTCTGGTATTTGTCATTCTGAACTCTCCAGATCATGCAGCGTATTTGCCGCTGCAATAAAATAAGGAACTGGAAGCAGAGGCAGATGCTTCCCTGTTTCCAATTCCTTTGTTTTGCCGTGATTGTGCAGTAATAATTATAGCTTGGTCAGCTGCGGGCCCTTGGCGGTGTCCATCACATTCCAGCCCAGCTCAGTGATTTTGGCGCGCAGAGCATCGGCGCGGGCAAAGTCCTTGGCCTTTTTGGCTGCGGCGCGCTCTTCCACCAGCTGCTTCACTTCGTCGGGGGCTTCCTCGGCCTTGCGGTTGTACATCAGGCCCAGCACACCGGTCAGCTCGTCAAACGTGGCGGCGGCCTTTTCCAACGTAGCCTTATCGGCAGCATCGGACATGGTGTTGATGTCCTTGACGAACTCAAAAATGGCGGCCAGAGCATCGGGGGTGTTCAGGTCGTCATCCATGGCGGTCTTGAACTTTTTGCGTGCTTCTTCGCACTTTTCAGTCAGGGCAGTGTCAGTGCCATGGGCATTGCGGATGGCAAAATCCAGGTTATCGCGGCAGGTGTACAGGCGCTCCAAGCTGTTCTTGCAGCTCTCGATCAGGTCCACCGTATAGTTCAGCGGCATGCGGTAACCAGCGGTGAGCATAAAATAACGGATCGGCTCATAGCCGTACTTATCGGCAATTTCACGCACGGTAAAGAAATTGTTGGCGCTCTTGGACATCTTCTGGTTGTTGATGTTCAAAAAGCCGTTGTGCATCCAGTAATGGCTGAAGGTGCAGCCGTTGGCGCACTCCGACTGTGCAATCTCGTTTTCGTGATGGGGGAAGATCAGGTCCTGGCCACCTGCATGCAGGTCGATGGTCTTGCCCAGGTGCTTACGGGCCATGGCGCTGCACTCAATGTGCCAGCCCGGACGGCCCTGGCCCCAGGGGCTGTTCCAGGAAGGCTCACCCGGCTTGGCGGCCTTCCAGACAGCAAAATCTGCGGGGTCTTCTTTCAGGTCGTCATCCATCTGGCTGCGCAGTTCGCGGTTGCCGCTTTCCAGGTCGTCCAGGTTCAGGTGGCTCAGCTTGCCGTAACCGGGATCAGACTTAACGCGGAAGTAGACATCGCCGTTGTGGGCAACGTAAGCATGTCCGGATTCGACCAGGTCCTTGACGATCTTGATGATCTCACCGATATGCTCGGTTGCGCGGGGGCGCACGGTGGGGGCCTTAACGTTCAGGCCCTCGGAATCTTTGATGTACTCGGCCTCGAACTTGCGGGCAACCTCCTGCATGGTGGTGCCGTTCTCCTGGCCTTTTTTGATCAGTTTATCGTCAATATCGGTGATATTGGAGACATACAGCACCTTGTTGCCAAGGTACTCCAGATAGCGGCGCAGCGTGTCAAACACGATCATGGGGCGCGCATTGCCGATATGGATATAGTTATACACCGTAGGGCCGCAGACGTAAATGCGATAAACGCCCGGCTCCTGCGGGATAAAATCTTCCTTTTTGCGGGTCATGGTATTAAAAATCTGCATGGACAGGAACTTCCTTTCCCAACTTTGCTGGTACGGCGCGGCTAAACCTGCAAACCGTTCAGATTTATTATAGCCGCCCTGATAAGCGGTTGCAAGGGGGCAGCATCATTTTGCCTGCATAAAGCAGGAACGATTCTGCCACAGGTAGATGCAGCCGGAAAGTGCGGTAACGGCAGCAACGGCCCAGCACAGCACCTGGGTGGTAAAGCTGATAACCCCAACGCCGTCCGCCGGGGCGAGCGCCATGGCAAAGTAATAGAAGATGATGGTAACCATCTGCAGCACGGTTTTGACCTTGCCCCACATGTTTGCGGCAATGACGGTACCGGACTCTGCCGCAATCATGCGCACACCGGCCACAGCAAACTCGCGGAACATGATGATGGCCAGCACCACGGGGGAGCAGACACCGTCCACCACCATATAAATAATGGCGGCGGTGGTGAGCATTTTATCAGCCAGCGGGTCCATAAACTTGCCAAAGTCCGTTACCAGGTGGTTCTTGCGGGCCAGGTAGCCATCCAGGAAATCCGTAAAGCTGGCCACAGCAAACAGAATGCCCGCTATCAAGGCATACGTTGCGTTGAACTGGAGCGTGCCCATATGGCTCATGGCAGCAAATACCATAAAGAACGGCACCATAATAACACGCATCATCGTTAATTTGTTAGGCAGATTCATGGTTTATTCCTCCACTTTGCTTTCCGCATAACCATAAAGATCATAAGTATCGGCATCGGTGATGGTAACGTTATAGAACGCACCGGCTTCCAGCGGGGTATCTGCCGGGGTCATGATGCTGCCATCAATTTCCGGGCAGTCTGCTGCGGAGCGCAGCAGGTACATGCCGGTTTCATCGTCCACGCCATCGCAGATGCACTCATAGGTCTTGCCGACCTTTTCTGCTTCCTTTTCCGCGCTGATCTCGGCCTGCAGCTCCATAATGTGGTCTGCGCGGCGCTGCTTGACTTCCTCGTCAATCTGGTTGTCCATCTTGGCGGCCACGGTGTTTTCCTCGGCGGAATAGGCAAAGCAGCCCAGGCGGTCAAACTTGACGGTTTTGACAAAGTCGCACAGTTCGCTGTACTGTTCCTCGGTCTCACCAGGGAAACCTGCAATCAGGGTGGTGCGCAGCGTGATGTTGGGGATGGCCGCGCGCAGGCGGCGGATGGCATCCTCAATTTCTTTGCGGCCGCCGCGGCGGTTCATGTTTTTCAGCACCTCGTCATCGCAGTGCTGGATGGGCAGATCGAGATACGGCACAACCTTATTGTTGCGCACAAGGGCTGCGATGAATTCATCGGAGATACGCTCCGGGTAGGCGTACAGCACACGGATCCAGCGGATGCCCTCAATGGTGTTCAGCTTATCCAACAGTTCGCAAACTGCGCCGGGTTTGCCCCAGTCCTCGCCGTAAGCGGTGGGGTCCTGCGCCACCAGGATCAGCTCTTTCACGCCCTCCCCGGCCAGCCAGCGAGCTTCGGCAACACAGTCGTCAATGGGGCGGCTGCGCAGCGGGCCGCGGATGAGCGGGATGGCGCAGTAATGGCAGCGGTTGTTGCAGCCTTCGGCAATTTTCAGGTAAGCATAGTGGCGCGGCGTGCTGATAACACGGGCACCGCCCAGCTCCATATCGCATTTGGGGCCATAGCTTTCCACCTGGCCCGCGCCGTTGGCGGTCAGGCGCTCCACAATGGCGGGCAGAGCGGCGTTGGAGCCAATGCCCACAACGGCGTCCACTTCCGGCATTTCGCTCACAATCTGGGTTTTATAGCGCTCAGCCAGGCAGCCGGTCACGATCACCTTCAGGTTGGGGTTCTGCTGCTTATACTGGCAGGCCATCAAAATGTTTTCAATGGCTTCCTCTTTAGCGGACTGGATAAAGCCGCAGGTGTTGACAATAATAATGTCCGCCTGTTCGGGGTCCGCAACCGTCTGGTGGCCCGCCTTGATCAGCGCGTGGCAGAATACATCAGCATCGACCTGGTTTTTGGGGCATCCAAGGGAAATAATTGCAATATTCATGTATGGTTGTTCCTGTCTCTCTTTTCAGTATGTTATGTTGGGCTCTGCCGCTTGCTTGGGCAAAATTCAGGCAAAGCTATCCGTTCGGTGCATTGATACCACAATGCCGCAGGAGCATTTTTTACCCCTGCGGTGTGTACTTTTTGTGTTACGCTTCGGTTTCTTCTGTCTCGGCATCTGCCAATGCCTGGCGGATCACGCTGTGGGAGAACCCGCGCCGTGCCAAAGCGGCAGCTACCTGCTGCCATTTGCCCTGTGCCAGCTTTGCGGCATAGTGGCGTTCCACCAGTGCACGGGCATTGGCCAGCTCCGGGTTTTCCTCCTCGTCCTCCTCGCTTTGGGCAAACAGAGCTTCCACCGCTTCGGCGGCCGCGCCGCGGTCAATGCCTTTGGCGTGCAGATCATCCAGAATTGCACGGCGGCTCTTGCGCTTGCGCAGCAGCTCCGCCGCACGGCGGCGGGCAAAACCGGCGTCATCCAGCAGGTTCAGCTCCTGCATTTTTGCCACGGCGGCGGCAGCGCTGTGGGGGTCAAAGCTGCGGCAGAGCTTTTGATAAAGCTCCCCGGCTGCATGGTCCCGCAGGGCCAGCAGGTCCATGGCTTTATCCACAGCCTTGCGGGTGTCGCTTTTGGTCTGCAGGTCATGGATCTGCCATTCTTCCAGCTCATCCCCGGTATGCAGCCCCGCCATGGCAAAGGTGTCCTCGTCCAGCGAAAAGGCAAACTCGCCGTCAAAGAACAGCGCATAGCGGCCTCTTTTTGTTTCTTTTACCTGTGTCAGCTTCGGCATCGCTTATTCGTCAACCATCATTTTAATAACGTTGTAACGGTTCATTTTACACCTCTAACGACTTTTTCACGACTTACTGTCAGACTGCGACTCGGAGGCCAAGAAAGAGTTCAGCCGGTTGGTGGCAGCAGCGAGCTGCGCCTGCCGCAGGTGGGTGTAGATTTCGTGGGTGGTGGTGATGGAGGCGTGGCCCAAGATGCGCTGGGCTTCCATCTCACCGACGCCCGCCTCATAGAGGATAGAGGCCATGCCGTGCCGGAACTGATGCGCGGAGACCTCCGCGTTCCAGGCTCCCGCGCCCCGGGGTGGGGCATAGCCCAGCGAGCGCCAATACGCTGCCCACTGACGGCGGTATTCGGACGCAGTTAAGGGAGCGGCACGCCCGGAGCAGACATAGTCTGTAGGAGCTCCCTGCCGCTCCAGGAGCAAGGGGCGGAGCACCGTCAGAATAGGCACGTCGCGGACGGAGTTTTTAGTCTTGGGAATCGTCACGACGGGGTGCCCCTTGTCCCACCAAACCGACTTAGTGATGTGTAGCAGCCCTGCCTCGAAATCCACGTCCCACCATTGCAGGGCCATGGCCTCCCCCAGACGGATACCAGTGTACATGAGCAGCCAGGCCACGAAGCCGAAGCCCTCGGGATGAGCACGGACGGCGGCCAGCTGCTCCTCTGTAGGTGGTGTGCGGACTTTCGTGGATAGATTACGCGGCACATCGACGTATGGAACAGGATTGAAATCTCCGCCAAAGTATACGATCCAGTGCCGGAACACGGAGGAGAGCACGTCGTTGTGGTTGCGCACCGTCCCCTTTGCATATCCCTTATCGCCCAGGCGCTGATACCAGGCCGCGATTCGGGTCGGGGTGATCTCCCGCATCCGGTAGCCAGCCCACTCGGCTCGGGTGTGAGCGCAAGCCGCCGTCGAGCATTCCAGCGTCGAGGGCTTGACTTGGGTGCGGCGGAGCTTCATCCAGTCGTCGTAGACGGTCTCGAACAGCTCGCCGTTCGTTTCCCGTTCGGCCAGTTCAGCCTTGTAGTCGTCAATTTTTTGTTCAACCTCGGCCAAAGTATGCCCGTAAAAATGCACGACCTTGCCGTCAATGGTTCGCTTGCGTTCCAACAGGCCATCCGCCCGGCGTTTACGCTGTCCCATACAGACACCTCCCGTCATACAATAACTCGGACTTTTAAGCACATCTTTCCTGATTTGTGCAAATTGCTAATTGAATTACAACCATAGGTTTTGTATAGTTGTATCAAAACAACCGATTCACACCAAAAAAGGGAGCGGATATCATGCAAAAACTCACCGACCAAGAAATAGTGGAATTGCTACACAAGCTACCAAATAAAGCAGAATACCTCAAGTATTTGCAAGACCTCGAAGCATCGCAATCGCCGCAGAATATTTTTCCGGCGGGAGATGATGAATAATATCCAAGATTTCCGCGTCCGCTTTATCCAGCCCACCGGCCACCGTGCCGGTGGGCTTTTCTTTTTCGTCGGTTTCCCCCAGCAGATAGGCCGGAGTTGTAGACAAAGCGTCAGCCCAGACCTCAACTGTCTCTGCGGATGGCTGGGTTCCGTCGCGGGTCAAATCCGAAATGTAATAGCGTTTACGCCCCACCAATTCGGCCAGATGCGCCTGCGAGACTCCCCGCGCTTTTGCTCTTTCAAGCAATCGGTCAATTCGTAGCACTTTAAGACCTCCTATTTGTGCAAAACGTAGAATCCCTACAAATTTAGGGAATATGCTTGATTTCCCGACATTCGTAGGGTAGAATAAGAGGCGTTCCGAAACCAAACAAAACGAACTAAGGCATACGGAACAAGAACAGGACGCAATGCAGCCTTGTAAAGCATCACAGAACCTATTCAGACCTAGACACACTGAATATAACATAGTTTTCCCTGCTTTGCAAGTCTGCGCTGCCCCTTAGCCGAAAGGAGGGCGCAAATGGAACTGATTGAAAGCCGGGTCTACACCCGTGAGCAAGCGGCGGACGTTTTGCAGGTAAGCATTGCAAGCATCGACCGCTACATCCGAGAGGGCCGGCTGCCCGCCGCCAACCTTGGCGACGGACGAACCATCCGAATCACAGGCAAAGACATTGCAGCTTTCATCGAAAGCTGCAAGCAGTAAAAGGAGGACACCGAAATGCGAGAGCCCGAGGGTTACAGAGATGCGCTGGAGCGCGTCCGCCGGGAGGCAAAAGGCGAGCTAGTAACCATCACCGAAGCAGCAGCCATTACCGGGCTGCCCGTCAAGCGGGTCAGCTACGTCATCAGCGGCTGGATCGGTGAACACAGGGGCCGCGTCATTCCGGCAACAACGCTGGCCCGACAGTTGGTCAGCACAGAGCGGAGGTACTAACGATGGCACACATTCTCAAGCTGGCGGGCACCGCAACCCTGGTTTACGGGATTGCATCGCTCGGATCCCTGAACATTCCCGGCGTGATTGCCGCCGCGTTGGCCCTGAACGTCATCTGCGGTGCGCTGCTCAAAACAACGGAGGTCAAAAATGGAAAAGTTCATTCTGAAAAATAAGAACGGTCGTCCGGTATTCATCCAGCAGAAAGGCAACCTGACGAAGCCGACAGTCCGGCTCACCCCCACGACATTCCAGTGGATCAAGATGCTTTCGAGCATGGCCGACACCGACATGGGCGACATTGTCGAACAGTGCGTCGCCTACGCCATCAGCAACATGGCCGCGCTTGACGAGAACGAGGAGGTACAGTGATGGAAATTTGCATCAACATCAGCGCAAGCACCCCGGCAGAGTACCGGGATGCCCTGAACGCCCTGAACGCGGGCATTCAGGCTCCGGCAGTTCCCGCCAAGCCCTCCCCTGCCCCGCAGGCAGCCCCCGTACAGGCACATGTGCCCACGGACGGAGAGATTCCCTTCACCAAACCGCAGGCCCCACAGCAGCCCGCTGCGGCCCCCAAGGAAGAAACCGCCGCTAAGCCGGTAACCCTGGAAGATTTGCAGACCACGGGCCGCAAACTCGCACTGGCGGGCAAGCAGGATAAGCTCGGAGAGATTCTGGGCAAGCACAGCGTCCGCAAGCTTTCTGACATCCCCAGCGAACACTGGGCCGAGGCGCTGAACGAAATGGAGGCAAGCATCAATGGTTAAGACTGGAGATCGTGTCCGCGTAGTGGACAACGAAAACACCCGTATACTGCACTCAGGCATGCCTGAGTGCTACCCGGAGCCGGGCAGCCTTGGCACGGTAGATAAGCGCACCCCCACCAACAACGTCTACTGGGTCAAGTGGGACAACCTCCAGGATGATCACCCCTGGGCTTTCCCCGGGCGCTGGCTCGATGTGGTGGAAGAGGAGCTTCCCAACATCACCACAACCGTAAGGATCACCCGCAACAAGGAACGCACGCGAGTGGAAATCGATGGCGAATGCGGGGAGGTTCTGAAAGCTCTCGCTTTTGCCACCGCAAGCGCTATCCACCGCAGCGCGTCCACTGATGATGGCCGCAACTTCCTGATGGGGTACTTCAAAGCCGCGCTGATGGATGCGTTCGCAGACACGCAGGAGGCAGACGATGGCACCAAGTAAACACGCTTTGCTGGGCCCCTCCAGCAGTGCCATGTGGCTGGGCTGCCCGCCCAGTGCAAGGCTTACCGAGCATATGCCCCACGAAACCAGCGTCTACGCGGAGGAGGGCACCAAGGCCCACTACCTATGCGAGCAGCTGGTCCGCCGCAGCGTTCCCGCCTGGATGGGGCTGCCGGCAGCACCCACGCAGGACCTGCTGGACAACCCGGAGTACCCCACCGAGATGAAAAACGCCGCGGAACTGTACGCGGACTTCATCCACACCCTCTGGGTTGGCTTCCCCCACACACCCACGGTATGTGTAGAACAGCACGTCAAGATGACCCGCTGGGTCCCGGAGTGCTTCGGCACCTGCGACTGCCTGCTGATCGGCGACGGCCTGCTCCATGTAGTGGATTTCAAGTACGGCGCAGGGGTTCCGGTCAGCCCGGAGGAGAACACCCAGATGATGCTGTACGCCTTGGGGGCATGGCAGCTCTTCCAGAGCACCGACGACATCCAGACCGTGCGCATGACCATCGTGCAGCCCCGCATCCAGAGCGAGCCGGAGACCTGGGAGATTCCAGCAGACCAGCTGCTCGACTGGGCAGAAAGCACGCTCAGACCCACCGCCAAGCTGGCGTGGGAGGGCAAGGGCGAGCTGAACCCCGGCGAAAAGCAATGCCGGTGGTGCAGAGCAAAGCCCCAGTGCCGCGCCTGGAAAGACAAGTACGGCCCGCTGGCCGACTTCATGACCCAGACTCCCGAGGCCAGAGACCCGCGCCTGCTGACTGACGAGGAGGTCGGAATGTGGCTGATCGCGGCACAGGGTATTGCGGAGTATGTGAAATGTCTGGAGGAGTACGCCCAAAAGCAGCTGCAGCAGGGACACTCAGTCCCCGGCTGGAAGCTGGTCGAGGGACGCAGCACTCGCCGGTTCACCGACCAGGATGCCGCCTTTAAGGCCATCGAGGCCGATGGCATCAGCGAGGCGATGCTGTACGAGCGCAGCCCTATCAGCCTGACGGCAGCAGAGAAGCTGCTGGGCAAGAAACGCTTTGCCGAGGTCTGCGGCACCTGGGTGGAGAAGCCCAAGGGCAAGCCCACGCTGGCCCCCGAGAGCGACAAACGCCCCGCGTATGATGCGGCGGAGGGATTCGAGGTGATCAAGGAATGACCAAACAGGAATACGAAATGCTGCAAAAGCGGCTGACCAACAAGCTCTGCCACAACCCATACGGAACCATCCGAGGCCCCAAATGCGGTGATGCTTACCGTGAAGGCCTCCGGGAAGCAAAGAGCGTTCTCCACGGCTTCTATCAGGAGTTTGGAGAGGATACCGAGGAGAAGCAAACGTGACCTACGGCGTCTGGAACAGCATGGAAAAGCGCTTCGTTTTTGGCATTGCCGCCGAAACACCACGCAAAGCAGAGCGAGCTTTCAGAAAAGCCTGCATCAACTGGCGCAAATGGCGTTATGAAATCAAACCCATCCCTGAGGGGTTCAAAAACCCCAGAAACCCACACTACGCTTATTTAAAAAGGAAGGAACACACTATGAACGCTAACGAAATCATTATCCCCTGCCGTCTTTCTTACGCCAACATTTGGGAAGCCCGCCAGAGCATGGAGGGCGACAAGATGCAGTACAGCTGCTGCCTGCTGATTCCCAAATCCGATACCGCAACCGTCCAGCGCATCCAGGCCATGATGGCAAAGATCGAGGCCGAAGCGGTAGGCACCAAGTGGGGCGGCAAGAAGCCGGTCAGCTATGCCCACCCGCTGCTGCGCGACGGCGATACCGACCCAACCAAGGGCGGCGATTCCAACTACGCAGGCTGCTGGTTCCTGAATGCCAAGGCCAACGCGGACCACCGCCCGCAGATTGTAGATCAGAGCTGCAACCCCTGCATGGACCGCGACGAAGTGTACAGCGGCTGCTACGCCAACGTCAAGGTGAGCATCTATGCCTACAACAACCCCAAAGGCGGCAAGGGCATCTCGGCAGGCTTGGTAGCCATCCAGAAAACCAAGGATGGACCGCGCCTGGGTGGTGACACTGGTCTGGACGGCTTCGAGCCCCTCCCCCCTGAGGTCGAGGATATGCTGGGCTGATACCCGGCACGGAGGTACATCTTTATGATTCTTACGGTGGACTTGGAAACTTACAGTCCCCAGGACATCGGCAAGGTAGGAGCATACCGCTACGCGCAGGACCCGGACTTTGAAATTCTGCTTTGCAGCCTTGCCGTGGACGATGGCAAGGTGCGGATTTACGACCCCGCCTACGCGGAAAGCTGGTTCGAACTGAAAAATCTCCAGAACATATTCTTCGACCCCCGCTACACCAAGCGGGCCTGGAACGCCGCCTTTGAATGGTGGTGCTTAAGCGAATACTTCCACCTGACCCAACAGCAGCGTGAAGATTGGCTGGAGCAGTGGGAAGACAGCATGGTTCACGCCATGTACTGCGGCCTGCCCGCCAGCCTGAAAGACGCAGGCAAAGCCCTCCAGCTGCCCGACGACAAAGCCAAGATGCGGGAGGGCAAGGCCCTGATCCGTTACTTCTGCTGCCCCTGCAAGCCAACCAAGGCCAACGGTGGCCGCATCCGTAACCTGCCAAGTTACGACCCCGCCAAGTGGCAGATTTTCAGACAGTACAATATCCGCGACGTTGAGACTGAAAGACACATTGACCACCTGCTGGAGCCTTTCAAGGTGCCGGATTTCATCTGGCGGCAGTGGCGGGACGACGTGCGGATGAACAGCCGCGGGATTGCCACCGACCGTGAGCTGACCAGCGGCGCGCTTTGGTGTGGTGCCCAGTACAGTTCTGAGCTGTACCAGGAAGCCAAGCAGATCACCAACCTGGGCAACCCCAACAGCCCCGCGCAGCTCCTGGGCTGGCTGGAAGACAGCGGCGCAAAGCTGCCAGATCTGCAAAAAGCCACGGTAGCCGAAGCCCTGAAAGCCTCCCAGCCCGCGAACGTGCGCCGGGTTTTGGAGCTTCGGCAAGCCCTGGGGAAATCATCCCTCAAGAAATACGATGCCATCCAGGCGGCCACAGGCCCCGACGGGCGCATCCGCGGAACGCTGCAGTTCTACGGCGCAACGCGGACCGGACGCTGGGCAGGCAGACTGCTCCAAGTGCAAAACCTGCCCCGGACTTACCTCAAGCACCAGGATGAAGTGCGCGAGCTCATCAAGGCCAAGAACCTGACCGCGCTGGAGATGATCTACGGCGACGTCAGCGACGTACTGAGCCAGATGATCCGCACCGCGCTGATTCCAGAGCCGGGCAAGGTATTCATCGACGCAGACTTCTCCGCCATCGAAGCCCGGCTGATTGCCTGGGAAGCTGGCGAGGAATGGGTGCTGGACGTTTTCAGGACGACCGGCAAGATTTACGAGACCACAGCGGCAAAAATGTTCGGTATTCCGGTGGAGACCATCGTCAAAGGCAAGCCGAACTACAGCTACCGGCAGCGCGGCAAGGTTGCCACCCTGGCCCTGGGCTACCAGGGCGGGGTGGGTGCCATGCGCCGGATGGATACCAGCGGCGCGCTGAAAGACCTGCCGGATGAAGAAATCCAGGATATGGTCAACCGCTGGCGGCAGCAGAACCCAAAAATTGTAAATCTCTGGCGCAGCATGGAAGACGCAGCACGGCTGGCGATCAATAACAAGCGCGGATGGGCCGTCATACCCGGCGTGTCCTTTCGCATGGAAGCAAGCACTACCGTCCCCTTCCCTTTTTTGACCATGAGCCTGCCAAGCGGGCGCAAACTGTACTACGCTGACCCCAAGATCACCGATGACGGGCACATCCACTACCGCGAACAGACCAACGCAGGCTGGCAGGACAGCGAAACCTACGGCGGCAAGCTGACCGAGAACCTGACACAGGCCATCGGCAGGGACTGCTTAGAGTTTGCCCTCGACAACTTGAAAGCGGCTGGGTACAAGGTAGTCTTCCATATTCACGATGAAGTGGTGGTGGAACACGGCACCGAAAACCCGGAAGCTGATCTCCAACGCATCCGAACCATTATGAGCCAGCCTGCGCCCTGGGCAAAGGGCCTGCCCCTCAATGCAGAGGGCTGGGTCGGACAGTTCTTCACCAAGGACTGAACGGCGCAGGCAATGGTCCGAGCGGATAAGCGCCGAAAAGACTATGCTTCGAGACGCAGCGGCAGAGCCACGCCGCGCTTGGGCAAAGCAGTACATGGCAGTGGCACCGTTCGCTTAGTGAGGGCAAAGCGGGGCAGTGCAAAGCAATGAAATGCCCCGGAATAGCAGCGCGACGTTCCGCACCGGAATGGCAATGACATCCATGGCTACGGCGAAGTCTGGAGCAGCAGGGCAAGGGATATGCAGTACGCCGCATGGCTGCGGCAATGCTTGTACCCGCAACGCGCCGGAAAAGCAAAGCCCTGTGCGGCTAAGGCATAGATATGCCAGGATTTGCATGGGAAATGCCATGCCTGCCCAGGCACCGCGACGCGCCGGATTGGCACAGAAAGGCAAGGGCAAGGGCTGCATAGCAAAGGCGAAGCAGGGCAAAGCCGTGGCGAAGAAGTGCTGTACAACGCACTGGAACTGAATAGCAACCGATCTTACAAAAAAAAGGAGACAAATAAAAATGAAAGTACGTATTAAATTGTTAGAAGAAGCCCTGGGCAGCAGCCCCAGCAATGAGGATCTGATGGGCACTTACATCGCCAGCAAGGCCCCCACGGAGGACCTTACCTCGGAAGAAATCGACAACATCAAGGCCCAGAACGCAGAGGACCGCATCACAGTATTCCCCAAGCAGGCGGACGGTACACCGTTCATCTACGACTACCAGATCAAAGGCATGCTCAAGGATTCCTGCAAGGCGCTGGCGGCAGCTGGCAAGGCGGGGTACCCCGGCGGCAAGGCCTGCGCGGGCCTGAAAGCCTACAAAAAAGCCATCGACGGCCTGATTTTTGTGTACCCCCGCGAGATTCCCTACGACCTTCACGGCCTCAAGATGGGCTACTGCGAGCGCCCGCTCCGGGCCAGCACCCCGCAGGGCGAGCGTGTCAGCATCGCCAAGAGCGAGAGCGTACCTGCCGGGTCAACGGCAGAGTTTGAAATCGAGTGCCTGGACCCCGGCCTGGAAGCTATGGTGCGCGAATGCCTGAACTACGGCACCAAGCGCGGACTGGGCCAGTGGCGCAACTCCGGCAAGGGCCGCTATGAGTGGGAGGAACTGTAAAATGACTAAACTTCCTGAAATCCATCCTTGCATCTGCGGCCAAACAGCCGGCCCTTTGCTGAACTGGGTACACCCTGTACTTACCAAGGGATACCTGGTCGCCTGCACCCGCTGCGGGCGGGCCGGACACCTGGGCACCACCAAGGCACAGGCCATTGAGCGCTGGAACGCTGCAACTGACCCAGATAATACCGATAAGCCCTGGCCCCACTTTGAAGACTTCCCCTTCCGCTTTGATGCCATGGAGGTGACCCCGCAATGAGAGCACACATCCCAGTGAACCGGAAAACCCGGGACGAACTGGAGGCTATCGGCCAGAAAGCAGTCGAGCACGAACGGCAGGACATCGCCACGCGGTGCCTGTACATTGTCTTGCTGGCATGCTGGCAGATTGGCCTAGCCCCGCGAACCATGCGCCGAATTAAGGGTGCCATCCCGGTGGTCACCGAGAAATTCGCCGCCTATCGCACAGAACAGCTGGCGGATCTCTGGGCCAAGACACTGCTGGATGACGCAGGGGTAGATGTACCGGAGACCACAGAGCCGTTATAGGAGGAACACAGCATGCGATTGAGCATCGGCACAAGCCGAACAGATAAAGTATGGAAGCAGGTGGACTGGACCTGGCCACGGTTCATCGAGGAGGCCCGCAGGCATCGCACCGTGGGCACCGAGACCCATGCAGAGTACATGGCCATGCCCCGCTCCAAGCAGGACCTGCTCAAGGACAACGGCGGCTTTGTGGCCGCTGCCTTGGCAGAGGGCCGCCGCAAGCGCGGCTGCTGCCAGACGCGCAGCATGGTAACCCTGGATATCGATAACGCCCCCAGTGGCACCACAGAGGAGCTGTGCCAGACCGTGGCGGGGCTCGGCTGCGACTACCTGATCTACAGCACCCGCAAGCACAGCCCGCAGCACCCGCGCATCCGGGTCATCATTCCCATCGACCGCCCGGTCAGCGCCGATGAATACCAGCCCATTGCCAGAGCAGCGGCGCAGACCATCGACCCGCTGATGAGCACACTGGACCCGACAACCTTTGAAGCTGAGCGCCTTATGTACTGGCCAAGCGCCAGCAGTGACAGTGAAACGGTCTTTCTCGGCGCCAGCCAGGGCAAGGCGTTGCCTGCGGATGCCCTGCTCGCTACCTACGCGGACTGGCACGATGCCGCCACTTGGCCCCTGTGCCCCTCTGAGCGCACGCCAAAGCGGCCAGGCGGCAAGCAGGCCGACCCCACCCAGAAACAAGGCCTGGTGGGGGCTTTCTGCCGGGTTTACGACGTGCCTGCGGCGATGGACAAGTTTCTGCCGGACACCTACGCCGAAGCCTCCTCCGGGCGGTACACCTACACCAAAGGCAGCACCACCGGCGGCGCGATTCTGTACGATGACGGCAAATTCCTGTACAGCCACCACAGCACAGATCCCGCGGGCGGCAAGCTGGTTAATGCCTGGGACCTGGTCCGTATCCATTTGTTTGGCGAGCAAGACCTCGACGCGCAGCCGGATACCCCCGTGACCCGGCTGCCCAGCTACGCTGCTATGGCTGAACTGGCCATGCACGATCCGGTCGTCTACGGCACGCTATCCGAGGAAAATCTCCAACATGCCATGGAGGGATTCACGCCGGCGGAAGATGACGAGGCGGAGGATTGGCACAGCAGGCTGGAGGTAAACGCCAAAGGCCAGCTGCTCTGCACCAGCCAGAACATGCGATTGCTGATCCACAATGACCCGTTGCTGGCAGGCAAGGTCTGGGATGATTTGTTTGCCCAGAGACGCAAATGCACCGGTCCCCTGCCCTGGGACAAGAACGCCGAGGAACGCTGGTGGACGGACAACGACGATGCCGGGCTGCGGTGGTACTTTGAGAGTGTGCACCATCTCACCGGCACGGCCAAGATTGCGGACGCCATCGCGCTGGAAGCGTCAGCGGCAGCTCGGGACCCGGTGGTTGATTACCTCAACAGCCTGCGCTGGGATGGAATCCCCCGCGTGGAAACCTTGTTCATTGACTACCTGGGCGCAGAGGACACCCCCTACACCCGCGCCGTGGCCCGCAAATGCCTGGCCGCAGCCGTGACCAGAGCGTTCCATCCAGGGGCAAAATACGACCAAGTAGTTATCTTTTCGGGCCCTCAAGGGATCGGTAAAAGCACTTTAGTGGCCCATTTGGGGCAAAAATGGTTCTCTGACAGTCTTACTTGCTTCGGAACCAAGGACGCCAGAGAGAGCATCCGCGGGGTTTGGCTGGTGGAGCTGGGCGAGCTGACAGCGCTGGACAAGAGCGAGAATGAAGCCGCCAAGCAGTTCATCAGCCAGCGCGAAGACGTCTACCGCCCCAGTTATGGCCGGAATACAGTCAATTACCCACGCCGGTGCATTTTCTTTGGCACCAGCAACAAGATCGAATTCCTGCGCGACCCGACAGGCAACCGCCGATTCTGGCCCATTGATACCTACAAGCACACCCCAGAGTACGACATCAAGGTTCTGGGCGAGGACCACTGGCTGCCGCAGACCGCCGTGGACCAGATCTGGGCGGAGGCAGTCGAGCTTTACCGGCAGGGCGGGGGGAGCCGCTGTACTTTAAAGGCGAGCAGGTCGAACAGGCGCAGGAAGTGCAACAGGAACACATGGAAGCCGACCCCTGGCAGGCCAAAATTCAGGCTTTTCTGGAAGCCGAGGTGCCCGTCGATTGGCGCACCGGATGGAATGCCGAGAGGCGTGAGCAGTGGTATGCAGGTACTCTCGTGGACAAGGCTTCGATCAACACGGCACCGAGAGATTATACCTGCGTGGCAGAAATCTGGGAGGAATGCTTAAACGGTCGGATCGAACGAATCACCACACGGGAGCAAAGACGCATCACGGCCAGCCTGGAGGCCCTGCCAGAGTGGGAGAAAACCAACACGGTACAGCGCTTTGCGCCTTACGGCAGGCAGAAAGCATGGCACAAAAATCCATATCCCGTCGGTTGACGCTGAGGGGGCAAAAGTTGGTTGACATGGTTGACGCGGTTGACGTACTCGGTTGACGCAAATTTTACGATTTATCGTTATTATATTACTATGTCAACTATGTCAACTAAATATTACTATAAAATATCAAACAAATAAAGAAGGATTATACCCGCGTATACACACGTATAGGGTCTATTAGGGAAATCGGTTGCCACGGTTGACAAAATACCGAGGGAGAAAGAAAAACACATGCGAGAAAACGTCATAGAGCGAGCGCTCCGGGAGGACATCAAGAAGAAAGGCGGATGGTGTCTGAAATTCGTTTCACCAGGCACAGCAGGGGTGCCTGACCGAATCTGCCTGCTACCCGGTGGGGTGATTGCCTTTGTGGAGCTCAAGGCTCCCGGCAGGCACGTCAAGGATGGCAGCCTGCAAGAGTTCTGGGGCAAAGAGCTGGACCGGATGGACTTTCACTGGTGCGAGATCAACACCACGGAGGATGCCAAAGCGCTGGCGCAGTACCTTGGCAATCTATCAAGGCTGCGCACCGGAAAGACTAACTATTAAAAGTCAAGCCCCAAAACAAAATTTTCGAGAGAAATTTCAAGGTGGTAAAAATTGGTATAGCAAACAAGAGCATCCGTTGTCGGATACTCGCTCCGTATAAAA